>Ga0206972_1012_pt1 | contig 61052 bp, 53 predicted proteins | sample Alteio_BWOrgHeat_86_FD_152925 | JGI IMG/M metagenome (GOLD analysis project Ga0206972, IMG submission 152925) | Enriched cells from forest soil in Barre Woods Harvard Forest LTER site, Petersham, Massachusetts, United States -... | ecosystem: Environmental > Terrestrial > Soil > Temperate forest >...
TCGCCTGCCACAACGGCAGATAAATCTCCGGCGACGCCTCTTGCGTCAAATCGTCTGTCCGCCCATTGGCGATTTCGCCGACGATTTCTGTGCCTGGTTTATCCCTTCCGCCCATCCAGAATTTTCGCCCAAGCGCGTTGCCCTGCGGAAAATAGCGGCGTGCAAATGCCTGATTCACGATGGCTACGTTTGGCGCTTTATTATCATCCGTCGATCGAAATTCTCGCCCTTCCATCAGGGCCATTCCCATTAGCTTGAAATAATCGGGCGTCACCGCACGCAACGGCAGCGCTGTTTTGTCGCTCTCTTTCACCGCCGGGGGCTGGCCTTCAATCTCCAATGTCGCTGGCCAATTGTTGCCCGTCAGCGGTACACCCCAGGCAAACGCCGCGTATTGCACGCCAGGAATCCCCGCAACGCGCTCCAGTGCTTGCCGATGAAAGCTACCCCAGGTCGACCAGGCTTGCACATCCGTCACGCTCATCGTCAATATTCGCCCCGTGTCGTATCCCGACGAAACGTTCGCGATTTTCACCATGGTACGAATCAGTAACCCCGCGCCAACCAGCAGGGCCAGCGTCAACGCTGTCTGTAGCATCGTGACTCCCTGAAGCAACCGCCGTTCTCCAATGCCCGCCGTTCCTTTTGGCCCTGCGTCTTTCAGCACCTCCATCGGATCCAATCGAAACGCCCTCAGCGCCGGAATAACTCCTGCAAAAAAGGCTGCGAGTACTGCCGCTCCGAGTCCCCACCCTAAAACCGCCCAGCCTGCCGTCACTCCATCCAGCCGCGGAATCGCATGTCCCGCAATCGCCTTGAACAGCCTCACGGCGCCGAAGGCGAGCCCTACTCCAAATGCCCCGCCGATCAGCGCTAGCAGCAAGCTCTCCGTCAAAACTTGCCTTAGAAGGGCTACGCGACCCATGCCCATCGCGATCCGTACTGCGTATTCTTGTTGCCTTTGCAGTCCTCGCACAAGCAGGAGAGCTGCCGCGTTCCCACAAGCGATCAACAGCACCAGCGCCGCGGCGCCTGACAGCGGCAGCAGAATCCGCTTCCCATCCCGGTTCATTTCGTCCGTTACGGACTCCAGTTGCGGCGCGAATCCTTCAAATTGCTTCTCCGCCTGCGCTTCTCTCGCCGTTAACACGGCAAGTTCCCCTTGTCCCTGCCGCGGAGTCACTCCATCTCGCAGCCGCGCGACTATATTCCAACCCGGCTCCTTCAGATACTTCGGGTCCGGATCCATCGGCACCCAAAAGTCCACAGTCGCATTGACGTCGTAATTCGGTTCCTTCGCCGCTCGCGGCGAAGGCAGGAATCGCACTCCCGGCTCCATCACGCCGATCACGGTCGGTGGCACATCCCAGCGGCTGATGCGCACCGTCTTCCCGATAATCTGCTTATCGCCGCCAAACGTCCGCTGCCAAAACTCATATCCCAGCACAATCGCCTTCACGGGTCCTTGCCCGAAATCTGAATCCTCGAAACCGCGCCCGGCCGCAGTCTTCAGTCCCAGGACTCGAAGATAGTCCTTGCTCACCTCCATCCCCTGCATCGACTGGCTACCGTCGTTACGAACCAAAAAATTGAAGGTCCAATCATATCCGGCGATTCCATCGAACGATTTCCCTTCCTTCTGCCACTCCATCCACTGTTGCGCCGCCCAGCCGCGAGGGCTGTCCATCTTCTGTCCATCTATGCGCGCTGTAGGAATCAGCACGAGTTGCTCCGGCTTCTGATACGGCGGCGGTGTAAGCAGCACGGCCTGAATCAAACTGAAGACCGCAGACGTCGCCCCAATCCCCAGCGCCAGAGTCAGCGCCGCAATCAGGCTGAACCCCGGTTGCTTCAGCAGCATCCGAAACGCAAACCGCAACTCTCGCAACATGCGCACCTTCATTCCTTTTGGGGGGCAACCCCGCTCGGCATTGGCAGAAGAGAAGACGTTGGTTGGACTGCCTTTGTTCCGTCACCCATCCGTTTGGACGATTGGATTACCGCCCGGTCTGATTAGAACAATGCAATTGTATTTTCCGCGACCCGTCTTGCGCTGAATTTGGGACAGCATAGACGGGGCACGCGTATAGCCCTGGCCAGAGCCTTTCAGAGCGGGTCTCCATGTTCCTGCGCCACCTGAAGAAAACTAACTCACCCGCATCGCTTCACATTTGCAAACTGTTTCCGAAAATTTCATGCGCTTTCAATCGTCGGGCGCACGATTTTCGCCTCAAGCAGTGGAACAATTCACCGCCGTTTACCGTTCGCTGCAACAAGGCACAAAAGGCCATAATTATGTGCAAATGTAAACCTATGAGAACAAAACGCATACAACAAATAATTCCACGCCACTCCCATTCGGCAAAAATTGTTCTACGTAGAACAATCCTGACCCCGAACAACAAAGGCCTCCAGTTTAAGCCGGAGGCCTTCATATAGATAACAACTCGATGCGAATACCGCCTGACTTACGCAGCAGCCGTCTCAATCTCCGCCCACTCCGCGTCCGTGAGTTGCACATCCGCCGCCTTCATATTCTCTTCCAGATGCTCCACCGAGGAAGTCCCAGGAATCGGCAATATCACCGGCGACCGATGTAGCAGCCACGCAAGGCATAGCTGGCTGACCGCAATACCGTGCTTTTTCGCCGCGGCGTCCAACGCGCCGCCCGGCTGTACCAGCTTGCCCGCCGCAACAGGGAACCAGGGGATAAACGCAATCCCATGCTTCTCGCAGTAGTCCACCACGTCGTCATGCGCCCGGTCACCCACGTTGTACTTGTTCTGCACGCTTACAATCTCAACGACCTTGCGCGCCCGCTCAATCTCAGGAACCTTAACCTCGCTCAGACCAATGTGATGAATCTTGCCCTGCTTCTGCATCTCCTTCATCGCCCCCAGCGACTCCTCAACCGGCGTTTTCGGATCGATCCGGTGCAGTTGCCATAGCTGAATCGCCTCCTTCTTCAGATAGCGCAAACTCATCTCCAGTTCCTGGATCAGATACTCTGGCCGTCCCACGGGCGCCCATTTATTCGGACCCTGCCGCGTCAGTCCGCCTTTCGTCGCAACCACCACATCTTTGGGGCAGGGAACCAGCGCTTCTCCGATAAGACGCTCACTCACCGCCGGACCGTAGGAATCCGCAGTGTCAATAAAATTGACCCCCAGTTCCACGGCCCGCCGCACCACCTTCTTCGAATTCTCCGGATCCTTCGGCTCTCCCCAGATCCCCTCGCCCACAATCCGCATTGCGCCAAAGCCCAGGCGGTTCACCGTCAGGTCCCCACCCAATACAAACGTCTTCGAAATATCGCTCATGCGTACCTCGATGCAGAAATCGGGGTCGGAGGTTCACTGTTTCCTGCCAATATCCCTGGCAGCCATATCCCCGACTTCTTCGGCTTTCCACAATCCAGCCTCAGCTTGTTGTAGGGTCATGTCATCGGGCAGCGGCTTGAACTTCGATTTCACGTCATCTTCCTGCTCGGAGATGCTCTTGAACAGCAAGGCCCGTCCCTCGATATGAACGTGCGTCTCCGTAATCTGCCACGCGCCTTTGCCGATCTCGCGGCGCTCCACATCAAACGACCCTCCAGCGCGCAGGTTCCCAAGAATGCCGCCGCCAAAATGTACATCGTGAATCAGCTTGCCCTTCAGGCTTACAATCCGATGCTGCGCATCATCCATCTTCATCTCTCCCTCCATCGCGGCAAATACCTTAGCCTCGCGATTCGGAGGGTCAAATTAGGATCGGGTTTGAAGTGAAGGGAAGTCACCCCACTCTCGCGGCCGGTAACCATCCACACAAAGGCCTTTGGCAGCAGCTTCAGAAGCTCGGTCGCCTCATCGTCATCGTGCTTCGATCCCTTCCGTTGCTGCGCCTGGGCTCCCGCGTCCCTGACAAAGCTATCCATCTTCTGTCGCTGTTCCTGTTCGGAATCCTTGTGTGAGTTTTCCTCCAAGACCCGGTGCAGATCGCCCTTCGACGTCTGGGCCACCCACTGCGTGAGATTGGTCTTCGGCTTACGATCGACCTCGAAGTAGAGCCAATGCGAGTGATCACTCCTGCTGGCGTTCAGCTCAGTATCAACGGCCTGCTTCACAATCTGGGCGGGGTCATCAGAATGAGATGCTGCGGCAGAATCAGATGTTGAAGCGGCAGCCGGGGCTGGCATGCAGAAGGCCAACAAGATCGTCCAGCTGGACAAAGAGGCGAGTAGATATCTCGTTCTGGCCATGGTCATTCCGCAACGACACTTCGTGGGATGCCTGTGGATGAACCTGAGTTATCTCCAAACTCCTCGGGGAGGAGATGACATGAGATACCTGTTCGCATATTCAAGCCGGATAGCTAAACGCTGATCGTTCTGACATTTGGAGGACCAAAGCTCACCTGAAAAAGCAATTTAATATGTCTGATAACAGATATTCTGTAAAGTAGATTGACGCTCGGAACCGACAGAGCTCGCCGCAGTCCCCTGAACACGCTTCCCTCAAATCGGGCCGTCCGCAAAGCTCGCTAAGCGTTACATCTTGTATCGGCCCAGGTCCTCGTCGTTCAGCCCCTCAAGCCACTTTCGTAGCTGTTCGGTATTTGCGCTGTCTGGTTGACTCCCGGCGCCGATTTTCGCGACTGCAAGCACCGGCTCGGCGACGTAAATCGGGCAATCTGCTCGCAGTGCCAATGCGATCGCGTCGGAAGGCCGTGCGTCCACTGCGACCGTTTCCCCATCTTGTGTGAGCCACAAAACTGCGTAGAATGTATCGTCTCTAAGTTCTGTAATTACAATCTTATCTAGCGTCCCGTTCATGTAATCGATGAGGTTCCGAGTCAGATCATGCGTCATGGGCCTTGGTGCGGCAATCTTTTCAATCTCCACCAGAATTGCATTTGCCTCGTAGATCCCTACCCAGATCGGCAGCACCGTGTCTGAGCCCACGTCCTTGAGCACCACGATCGGCATATTGGTGTTGGGATCCATCATCAATCCCCGTATCCGCATCTCCACATCCATCTTCGTGCCTCCCGTTAGCCCTAGACCGCCTCGCCCACAAGGCTGTTGGGAAAGGTCTTCGTAATGCGCACCTGATGATAGCTCCCAGGAGCCGGCGCAATTGGCTGCCCCCAGGTAAAATTCACCGGCTTGTTCTGCGAACTGCGCCCCGTAATCTGTCCTCGCGCGGTGTTCGTTCCTTCGACCATCACTTCCATAACTTCCCCTAAGTGATGGTCATAGTTAACTCTTTGAATTTCTCGTTGTCGATCCAGAAGTACCTGCAGCCGGGTCCCCTTCTCCGTCTCCGAAATTGAATCGATCATCACCAACGCGGGTGTATTTGGCCTCGGCGAATACTTAAAGCCAAAGACCATGTCGTACTGAATCTCATTCAGCAGATCGATCGTCTGCTCAAAGTCTTCTACGGTCTCTGCTGGAAATCCGACAATAATATCCGTCGAGAGCGCAATCTTCCGCTTTGCCGCCTTGATCCACGAGATACGCTCCAGGTACCACTCGCGCGTATATTCCCGCGCCATCATCCGCAATATGCGCGAAGATCCCGACTGCACAGGCAGATGCACATGATCGCAAAGCGTTGGGACCGCGTCGATCGCCTCAACGATGTCATGCGTAAAGTCCCTCGGGTGGCTTGTAGTAAACCGCACCCGCCTGATTCCAGGCAGCTCACCGAGTGCCGCTAGAAGTTCCGCAAAACTCTTCTTTCCAGTAGGATCGCGGTAACTATTCACGTTTTGCCCTAACAATTGAATCTCGGTGTAACCAAGATCTATAATCCGCCGCGCCTCCTCCATCACCGAGTCCGACCCGCGGCTCCGCTCCTTGCCCCTTGTATAAGGAACCACGCAGTACGCACAGAACTTGTCGCAACCTTCGATAATTGTGATGTAAGCCCGGTAGGGATTCTGCCGCGAAGTAAACTCCGTCTCAAAGGTCTCATCGGTCTGCCGGTCGTCCAGGCCGGTGACACGCGTCTCCCCTGCTTCCAGCCGAGCCAGCATTTCGGGCAGCTTGCGGTAGGACGCTGACCCGGCGACCAGTGAGACGTAGGGGGCGCGCTCAAATATCTTCTCGCCCTCCTGCTGCGCAACGCACCCGATCACCGCAAAGCGCTTGCCCTGCTTGTGCAGCTTCTTGTAGTCGTTCAGGCGATTAAAGACCTTCTGTTCGGCCTTATCGCGAATCGAGCAGGTGTTGTACAGCAACAGGTCGGCTTCTTCCTCCACCTGCACCTGTGTGTAACCCTCCGACTCCAGTGTGCCGATGACCTTCTCCGAGTCATGGGCGTTCATCTGGCACCCAAAAGTCTCGAGATAAAAGGTCTTTCCAGTCGCCATAATTCTTCAAGTATACCGCTCTTACAACTTCTTCGATTCCCTCCTCGGCTGCCGCGTTTCGAACGTTCTTCGACGCAAGACCTCACCGGACGTCCGACGACATGTTCGTCTTCAGATAGGCCAGAAGCTCCGCCATCTGTTCCTCGGTAAAACGCCCCGCAAACGCCGGCATCTTTCCCTTGCCGGCCAGCACAACCCGGCGCACCTCAGAATCCGTCGCTGTAGCCCCGTTGGGCAGCCTGCCTTTAGCCATCACTCCACGAATATCCGGCGGCGGAGGCTTGAGCCCCAGGTCGTTCTCCTCGTGACAATGCGCACAGCGCACTTCGTAGAGATGCTGCCCTTCTACCTCCTGCATCGTCAGCGCGCGCTGGCTGCGACAGCCGATAGCCATAACCGCAATCAGCACTAAGATTTCTTGCACAACAGCTCTGCTCTTAATCGTCACCTTCCTAGAAGAAGAACCTGAATGCAGGCTTCAATCTCTCATGTTCTCGTTTCGCGTGCTCAACGCATGTTGTACGGCAATAAAGAATGAAAATGGTGTTTAGTTTCCGCCTCCGTGTAAAACTCCCGGATAGTTTCACTATCTAAACTGGCGTCTATTCCTCTAAAACTCCCCTGCCGTCCGCAAGAATTGTTCACCGTCGCTTGAGCGAAAGCAAGAATGTCATCGCCGTCTTTCGCCCAGCCCAACCCCCGCACATTCGGATTCATTGTCTTTCCAGAGCAACCGAACTCCTTACGGAAAAGCTTAACTGCTTGTTGATTTATCTCATTGCGATTAACTAAGCCGCTATCCGACACGAGGTAGATCTTAAGTGTCCATCCATCAAGGCCTGAGCCATTTCCGTAATTAATGAAGAATGCCGGATGTGGGCGACCAAGATATCTCGGATCCGTTAACGAAGAGATTGCGGCCTTCCGGCCACCCAATTTCGGCTCCATTGATCTTGAGATGAAAACCTTTAGCATCGGCAATGATCACCTTGCGCTTATCCGGAGACCGGAAGGAATTGGATATCACTCCATCGAGCAGGCAAATCCTTTTGAGTTGCGCCGACCATCCCTCTGATGCAATGGATTGGCCTGCGGGAGTGCATTCCGAGGCGTGAAGCCACGATGCGACGAGTAACATCGCCAACAGGCAAAACGTCTTCACTCGAACGCACCCCCGCAAATTTGCCAGACGCCGCTATGCTTTCTCCGCAAACTTCCCGCTGACTGCATCCCAATTCACCACGGAGAAGAAAGCCTTCACATAATCCGGCCGTTTGTTCTTGTACTTAAGGTAATAGGCATGCTCCCACACATCGATACCCAGGATCGGCTTCTGGCCAGCGGTCAGCGGACTATCCTGATTCGGCGTCGACACAATCTCAAGGCCCGAAGGAGTCGAAACCAGCCACGCCCAGCCGCTTCCAAACACGCCCACGGCCTCGGCAGTCAGCTTGTCTTGAAAGGCAGCAAAGCTACTAAACTTCGCGTCGATCGCCTTCGCCAGTTCCCCCTTTGGCGCGGTGCCGCCCTTGCCCAGCGTCGGCCACCAGAAGGAGTGATTCGCATGGCCACCGCCCTGGTTGCGTATCGCTTTGCGAATCGGCTCGGGTACCGCATTGAGATTCGCCACGAGTTGATCCACCGACTTGCCGGCGAGATCGGGATGCCCCACCACGGCCGCATTCAGTTTGTCCACATAAGCCTGGTGATGCTTGTCGTGGTGGAGATGCATCGTCTCGGCGTCAATGTAAGGCTCCAGAGCATCGTACGCATAAGGCAGCGGCGGAACCGTAAACGGCCCGGTCGGCGCCGGAGCCGGCGCAGCCTGACCACTCCCACTCGGCATGCCATTCACCCTGGCGCTGGCCGACGTAAGCAATACAGCTCCTGCCACTCCACTCATCTGTTTCATTGCCATTCTGCGATTCATACGACAAATTCTCCTTGAACTGCGGGTTGGGGATCACAAAATCAAAAACGAATCGTGCGCCGGCATTTCACATAGCAAGAAAATCTTAGGCGCTGCCTGTTCGCCACTTTCAGCGCGACTCTTTCGAGACCACCTTATCGTAAGCTGAAAATATGGAATTGCCCAACCTCGCAGAGATTGAAGCCGCACAAAAAATCATCTACGCTACCATGCTGCCAACTCCGCAATACAGCTGGCCGCTGCTCAATCAGCGCCTCGGCGCTCCCGTATGGGTCAAGCACGAGAACCATACTCCTGTTGGCGCCTTCAAACTTCGCGGCGCTCTGCTCTACGTCCGCTGGCTCAAAGAAAATCATCCCGGCCTCGAAGCCGTAGTCGCCGCCACCCGCGGCAATCATGGCCAGGGAGTAGGCATGGCGGCCCGCCTCAACGGCCTTCGCGCCGTCATTGTGGTTCCGCGCGGTAACAGCAAAGAGAAGAACCTCGCCATGCAGGCCCAGGGTGTCGAGCTCATCGAACGCGGCGAGGACTTTCAGGCCTCGCTCGAATACGCTCGTCAGCTGGCCGAACGTCCCGGGCACGTCATGGTGGAGTCCTTCCACCCTCAGCTCGCCCTCGGCACAGCCACCTATGCTCTCGAATTCTTTCGCGGCACCCCGCCTCTCGCAGCCGTCTACGTCCCGGTCGGAATGGGCTCCTCGATCTGCGGCATCACGGCCGCGCGCAACGCCTTGGGCCTCAATACTGAAATCATCGGCGTCACAGCTGCCTCTGCACCCGCGCACTCCATCTCCTTCCGAGAACACCGCATCGTCGAAGCCCCCGCACTTACTCAAATCGCCGACGGCCTCGCCTGCCGCCTTCCCAACCCCGAAGCCATGCAGATCATCTGGAGCAATGTCTCCCGTTTCGTCGAAGTCTCGGAAGCCGAAATCGCGTCAGCGATGCGCGCCTATTACTCCGACACGCACAACCTCACCGAAGGCGCAGCCGCGGCGGCGCTCGCTGCCGCATTGCAGGAAAAGGCCAGCCTCAACGGCCGCTCCATCGGCCTGATCGTGACCGGCGGCAACGTCGATCGTGAGGTCTACGCGCAGGTTCTCGAGGAAGCCCTGTGACCACGCCCGAAACCAATCCACGCGACACCGTCCTGCTTACCCATAGCGCACAGAACCATTGTTTCGGCTGCGGAGTAGCAAACTCCGTAGGCCTCCATCTCAAATTCGCCGTCAAGCCGGATCACACCGTGCTCGCCGACCCAAGTATCTCCAGCGACTACGAAGGCCCTCCCGGCTGTCTTCACGGAGGCATCATCGCGACCCTGCTTGATGAGGCCATGAGCAAAGCCAACCGCGCCCGAGGAGTCACGGCTATGACCCGCCACATGCAGGTCGATTACCTGCACCCGGTGCCATCCGGCGCGCCGATCCACATCGAGGCCCGGGTCAGCCGCAGCGAGGGTCGCAAGAACTGGACGGAGGCGACAATTCAGAGCCCGGAAGGAAAGATTCTTGCTCGTGCATCCGGCCTTTTCATCCGAGTGAATCCACACTCGCTCACCGCAGCAGATCCCGCGTAAATTAAGCCTCCTGCCGGCAACTAAATCGCTTCACTTACAACTTTGGTTGTAACGCAAACCTATGTCCGCTCAGCGGATCACCCAAACATGGCCCCCGCTTGGCCCTTACTGGCGATTCAAAAATCGGTAGGCTTCGCTGACACTCAGGTTGAGGCGCAAACGAAGTGGCCGCATCCATGACTAGTTTTCAGGAATTTGGCTTCGCCTTAGGCCAGCAAGAATTTCCCGATCATGGAACGTTTCAAGCGGCCGGCCGGTCCGTAGCCCAGTGGACCGGAAAACAAAAACAGCAGGACTCGAAACTCTGTACAGAGAAGTAGGTTGCGAGAGCTGAAAACTAAAGACGGCACGGAGAAACCACCGGAGTTCGTCGCTTTCAGCTCATGCAATGCGATTCCTGCTTATTCCCGAAAGGATGCTGCATGAAGAATCTCTTGAAATACTCGGCACTTGGCCTTGCCTTGGCGCTCGGTTCGAGCACATTCGCACATGCTTCGAATGGCCGGAAATCAAACGACGGATGGTGGGATATTTTCTTCCCTACCAGCCACAATCACGACCACGATAAGAGGGTCGCTCCTGAGGTTGATCCCGGACTGGCGTTAAGCGGTTTCGCGCTGCTTGGCGGCACCCTCGCGGTTCTGCGTTCCCGGCGTTCGCAGCAGTCGTAGCTTCACCGGCGCATTTTATCTCTTCGTTCGTTGGAATCGATGAGTAATTCGATTCCATCCCCGGCATAACAGCCGAGGAAGATCGAAGAAGTTTCAGATGGTGGGCGGCAAGCTGTCGCCCCCGATTTTTTCGGCATGCTCTAACACCAAATGTGCAGGCCAAGAAACTAACATCCGATCGTAAGTTGCTCACGAAATTGAAATACTGAACCTAAATCGGAAGCTATCGGCATTCAAACCTTGTGCTGGTCGCTTATCAAGCAGTTCAAAAGGAAACTCAGTGACCGCTATATTGTCTTATCTCGCTGCTACGCTTGCCTTGGTTCTCGCGTTGGTTCTACATGGTGGAGGCGGGGGCGTTTCATCCTCTGCCACATCCCGCCCCCCGGCAACGCCTGCCGGCACTAAAGCTGCGCCGGAGATCGACCCGGCTCTCGGCGTTGCTGCTATCACGCTTGTGGCCGGAGTTCTGACCGTCGCCCGCTCCCAGCGCCGTAAGTAGGCGGCTACGCCCTGGCTATCGACTCCAATCCTGCCCTGAATCCGGCTGTGCATGAGGTCGAACCATCCTCGGCAAAACTCCGGTTCGCTCTTTCGCGCCGTTTTCTCGGTCGACTCTTTCTCCTCGCGGGGTTCCTCGCGATCGACTGTCTCCTGCTCGCAGGCGTTCCTCACTCCGCGTCTCTGCTTGGGCCACTGGCTCCGTTCGGCATTGTTTCCTTCGCGGTCTTCATTGGACTCAGCTTCTCGCGGCTCAGGACGCTGCGTACCCCGCTGCCATTTCGGCGATGGTATTTCGCGGCGCATCTGGCCTGTATTCTCGGCATCTGCGTCTTCTATCTCGAAGCGCTGCGTGGCTTCGGTGCGATCGAGTTTTCCTATACGGCGCATCTGGCACTGCGCGCCGTTCTTCTTATCGCAATCGCGCTCGTGGCTCTGGCCTGCGTTCCGTTATCAGCTTGGATGGAAGCCTTGCGCCGAACCAACCTCTCGTGGGTCTATGCGATCCTCGCCGGTGCGCTGGCGTGGTTCGTCCGCTATCCCGCCCGCTCCCTCTGGAGCGCTTCCGCTTCCCTGCCCGGCCGCATGTTGCAGGGTGTTACTTTCCATTCCGTTCACGCCGTCCTTCGGCTCTTCCAACACAATGTAGTCGTCGATCCTGCCAACTTCACACTCGGAACGCCCCAGTTCACCGTAATCATTGCCGAGGCCTGCTCCGGCGTCGAAGGCCTCGGACTCGTCCTTGTTTTCACAATCATCTGGCTCTGGTACTACCGCAGCGAGAGTCGCTTCCCGCAGGCGATTCTGCTCATCCCATGCGCCCTCATTGCCGTCTGGTGCCTCAACATCCTTCGCATCGTGGCGCTGATCTGCATCGGCAGCGCAGGCGCGGAAGACGTTGCCATGGTCGGCTTCCACTCGCAAGCAGGGTGGATCGCGTTCACCGCCGTCGCCTTCGCCTTCTCCATGGCCACCCGTAGACTCTCGTGGGTTCGCCGTTACGCTTCGATGCCAACTTCATCACCTGACCTTCCGACTCTTTCAGCGCCCACTGTCGAGTCCGCAGAGTCGCCGGCCACCGCTGCATACCTGGTTCCCTTCCTCGCAATCCTCGGCGCGACCTTCGTCTCCAAAGCTGTTTCGGGATACTTCGAGTGGCTCTACCCCCTGCGCTTCCTCGCCGCCGCCCTCCCAATCTGGCACTATCGTGCTGAATACCGCAAACTCAATTGGCGCGTAAGCTGGTTGGCGCCTCTGATTGGCATCGCAGTCTTTCTGCTTTGGATCACTCCGTCGGTCTTCTTCCACGACCCGCAGACCCCTGCCGGATCGCTCGGCGTCACCCTGGCCGCTCTGCCGCCCATCGCGCGCTTCATGTGGATAGCCTTCCGCATCGCCGCCGCTACCATCACCGTTCCCATCGCTGAAGAGCTCGCCTTCCGCGGCTACATTGGCCGCCGCATTCTTGGCCGCAACTTCGACCAGCTTCGCTTCTCCAGCCTCAACGCCGCCTCGATCGGCCTCTCGTCAGTCGCTTTCGGCCTCATGCATGGCCAGCACTGGAGCGTCGGCGTTATTGCCGGTATCTCCTACGCCCTCGTCCTCAAACGCCGCGGCCACATCGGAGACGCAATCGCCGCCCACGCCACCAGCAACCTGCTCCTCGCCGTCTGGGTACTCTCACGCGGCGACTGGGCGCAGTGGTAATTTAAGCTCCACTTTGATCTCCGTTCTCTTTATCCTGTTGCGTAACAAGCGTCAGGTGAAACGATGATCAGCAAAGCTCCGGACGTACAAGCCTACCTGCAGCAGATTCCCGAGCCGCGCCGCCAGGCGATCGACAAGCTTCACCTACTCTGCACCGAAATCCTTACAGGCTATGAAGAGTGCATGGAATACGGCATGCCCTGCTTCAAACGCGATGGCCGCGTCGAAGTAGCCTTCGCCAGCCAGAAGCAATACATCTCCCTCTACGTCCTCAAAGAGCCCGTAGTCGAAGAGTTCCGCAGCGCCCTCCCCACCGCCAGCATTGGAAAAGGCTGCATCCGCTTTACCCGCCCGGAAAAGATCAATTTCCCAGTTATCGAGCAGATGCTGCATCGTACAGTCCAGTCCCGCGGAGTCCCCTGTTAGCGATAAACTCGAGATGTGTCCTCCGCAGCCGTCCCTTTCATTCCACAACTGAAAACCCTTCTCCGCGACTCTTTCGGCTTCTCATCCTTTCGCACCAATCAGGAGGCGGTCTGCCGCACCGCTGTCGACGGAGAAGACCTCCTCCTCGTTATGCCCACCGGCTCCGGAAAATCCCTCTGTTACCAACTCCCGGCCATCGCGCGCGGGGGCACCGCCCTCGTAATCAGTCCGCTTATCGCCCTTATTGAAGACCAATGCGCCAAGCTTTCTGCGCTGGGATTCACCGTCGCCCGTATCCACTCCGGCCTCGATCGCGCCGTGAGCCGCCAGGCCTGCGTCGACTACCTCAACGGCACGCTTCAGTTCCTCTTCATCGCGCCTGAGCGCCTCCGCGTCCCAGGCTTCCCCGAGATGCTCGCCAAACGCAAGCCCTCGCTCATCGCCATAGACGAGGCACACTGCATCTCCCAATGGGGTCACGATTTCCGCCCCGACTATCGCATGCTCGGCCACTACCTTCCGGCCCTGCGTCCCGCTCCCATCCTGGCCCTCACCGCCACCGCCACACCAACGGTCCAGAGAGACATCCTCGCTCAGCTCGGCATTCCCGGTGCAAAGAAATTCATCCACGGCTTTCGTCGCGATAACCTCGCCATCGAAGTCACCGAAGTTCCCATGCCGATGCGTGGCGACCTCATCTGCGAGCTGCTCAAAGACCCCGCCCGCCGTCCGGCAATCGTCTACGCCCCCGCACGCAAGAAATCCGAAGAACTCGCCGCGCAGTTAAGCCAGATCTGCCCCACCGCTGCCTATCACGCTGGCCTTCCATCCGAGATCCGCGAAAACGTCCAGCAGGGCTTTCAATCGGGCCGACTTGAATGCGTCGTAGCCACCATTGCGTTCGGTATGGGAATCGACAAAGCCGACGTTCGCACCGTCATCCACGCCGCGCTGCCCGCTACCGTCGAAGGCTATTACCAGGAGATCGGCCGTGCAGGCCGCGACGGTCAACCCAGCCGCGCTATCCTCATGCACTCCTACGCCGACATCCGCACGCACGATTTTTTCCTTAAGCGCGACTATCCGCCCATCGACAGTGTGCAAAAGGTTTACAACGCTCTCAATTCCGATGCTCGCCCGCTGGACGAAGTTTGCGAAGCCCTCATCCGCGATCCCAAGAATAGCGATCTGGACGAAGAAACCTTCGCTAAAGCCATCGAAAAGCTCTTCATCCACGGCGGCGCACAAGTGGATTACAACAATAACGCGACCCGCGGCGCTCAGAGCTGGAAAACCCCCTACACTCGCCAGTCTGACTACCGCCGCAGCCAGCTCGAGCTGGTCCAGCGCTTCGTCGACGGCCACCAGTGCCGCATGGCCGCCCTTGTCCTCCACTTCGGAGACCTCGCCGACAGCCGCACTCGCTGCGGTCTCTGCGACTTCTGCACTCCGCAGGCCGGCTCCGCCCAGCAATACCGCTCAGCGTCGCGCAGCGAAATCGCTGCCATGGAAAGTGTCCTCGAAATGCTTCGCGGCACCTCTGGCAAGTCTCTGGGAAAGATCCTCAAAGACCTGCCCGGCAATCCGAACCGCAAGCAGCTGGATACTTATCTCTCCGCACTGGCAAAGGCGGGCCTCGTGACAGTAGAAGACGCCGAATGGATCAAGGACGGCGAGACAATCCTCTTTCGCAAAGCTGTCCTCACCGCTGAAGGAGAGGCCTTTGACAAAAGCATCCTGCTCGACCTGCAACTCCCGGCCGCATTCTCCGCTACCGAACCTGCCAGGCAACCTCCCCGGACCAAATCCAAGGCCACGCCGGCGCAACAATCCAGTCAGTCCGAACCAGCCGAGCTGAGCCCCGCCGCGCAGCAACTGGAATCAGCCCTGAAAGGCTGGCGAATGGCACAGGCCAGAAAGCTTGGCATGCCGCCCTTCGTCATCCTCCACGACAAGACCCTGCGCGCCATCGCCCACACCCGTCCGGTCACGCTCGATCAACTACAGCAGATCTCAGGTGTAGGCCCGGTCAAGGTCGAAAAATACGGCGATCAGCTACTCACCCTGTGCTCTGCATAACGAACTGAACTCCAGATTCAATTCATCGACTGCAGACTAGTTGTGCTGTCCGCAAAGATAAGCGTCCGCGCAAAGAACGGCAGCAAATCGTTGTAAATCCGCCCATCCCTGCCCCAGTTCCCTGCCCATACGCCGTTATATTCCTCAGCCTCATGTGGAATCCCAAACTCATTCAGCTTATGAGTAAACGCCTGATTCGCATACACGTGATCCTGATTAGGATCGCTGCGGGCCCAATCCAGCTTGAGGCCGCGCAGAGACTTGAGATTGTCGGCATACTCCGGAATCATCGACTCAAGAAAGAAGTTATTCCGCAGCCGAGTTGTCACCGCACTATCGATAACCAGGTTCTCCCCAACTTTGTGCGCTTGTAAGTCGATATACAAGGGCGGCTTATCCGCATCCGGCAGGTGCGCCTGAAAAATCGAAATAAATATCCTGGAAAGATTATCCTTCTCCACATCATCGATCGACTTAGCATTTGAAAGTGACCCCCAATCCGGCCGCGAATACATCGTCAGAACCCCCGATCCTGTTCCAACAGGGTGCAACGCATAGACTGACCCAAAGACATCCGGATGCTTCATCGCAAACCGAATCGCTCCATATCCGCCCATAAAATCCCCAGCAATCCCTCGCGAATCCCGGCTCCGCAGCGTCCTCAAGTTAGCATCGATATACGGCACAAGCTCCTGCACCATGAAGTCTTCCCAGTTACCCGTCACCGGCGAATTGACATACCACGAGCTTCCCAGCGGAGTCGTCATATCTACACACACCAGCACAAACCCGCCGATAACTCTGGAGCTGACAGCACCGTCAAAGAGTTTCTGAGCATCTCTTTTTTCAAAGGGCGTGTTATAGGTCTCAAACGGAGTCGGAAGAAAATAGATCACCGGATACCGCGTCGAAGAGCCATCGTAACCAGCGGGAAGATAGACACTCATCTTTCGTACCGTACTAACTCCCACTTTGTTCCCGGCAAACTTGGTAGAAGCGAGTTCCCTATTCTCAACCCTGCTTGGCGCATGAGCCTCAGCACTGGAAATCGCCCTGGTAGAGCCAATCAAAAATAAGATCGAAAGCGCAGCAAATCCCCGTCCCATTCTCACAATAGGCCTCCGCGTCGTTGGAAATGATGGAAAAATCAGTTTGGTTGACTATCTCGCCGCATGGCAGCAATCAGATACCATGCAGGCCAGATCAGCACGCATGCAAAGAGCGCCGTCCTCCCGCTCGCGGTTGCAACCGCCAGAACTGTAACCCCGAGAGCCACCCCGATTGCCAGACTCCGCGGAGCCCGCCAGTCGCGCAGCCCCTGCCACGCCCCCCAGATCGCAGGCAGCACAAAGAGCAGCAGGCAATACCTCGAAACCGGTTGTCCGTGAAATCGCGAAAGGCAAAACAGACACGGCAGCAGGCAACAGACGGCGCTCGCCCAGAGAGTCCGCTTCGAAAGCGACCCCGCAACGTAACCACCCGCCCAGGACCACCCAAGCAGCAGCGGCCCTAACAGCACCAACGGCAACGCAGCGCCCTTCTCGTGCAAAGCGATCTGCGCAACGGTTTTGCTCACTGAAAGCGAAAGCCCCATCAGTGACAGACTGCAAGGCAGCACAAGCGCGAACGCCGCAATCCATGGCCGCCAGTTTTTCCAGAGATCAACCTGCCGTCGAATCACCAGATCCAGAACATCTGAGAGCGCGCGCCCAAAGCCAAAGCAGGCTTCAGCAACATCGCCCATCACGGCTTCTCTGTCATCGCGACCCAGCAATCGCGAAGCACCCTGAACAACTGCCCAGCCGAGGCCCGTCATTGAGCCACCCAAGAAGCGCCACGGCTCACGCGCATTACCGTGTTATAGAACTCTTTTGCAGCCTGTACCCCTTGGGTTGTGACGCGTACCATACGTTTGGCGCGCCCGCCGCGTTGCGCAGTGGCGCCCCCCATCCATGTCTCAACCAGGCCTTTGCTTTCGAGGCGATCAAGCGTAGTGTAGAGCGCTCCGAGCGAACACTTTCGTCCGGCCGCCGCTTCAATTTCTGCACGAATCGCGGCGCCATAGGCTTCTTCGCCCAGCCCAACGGCGGTGGTGATCAGCACGTATTCGAACTCGCCAAGCATAATTAGAACTACATTGTGATTCTAATCACGTTCGACGTCAAGCGAAATCTCAAAAACCTTCGCAGCTCTTACGCCGCCGCAGCCCGCACACGCTCCAGCGTCGGCTGCAAAAACGTCGCGCGATCTACCGTGCCCGACATCAACTTCGCTGCTCCCGAAGCTGTCACAAATGTCACGTCAGTCACGCCCATAAATCCCAGCACTGCCCGCAGATACGGCTCGACAAAGTCGAACCCGCCCGTCGGCGTTCCCCGCTCATACACACCGCCGGTCGCCACCACCACTGTGGCCTTCTTCCCTGTCAGCAACCCTTTCGGTCCGCCTGACCCATATGAAAACGTCCGTCCGCTGCGTGCTATCTGGTCAATCCACAGCTTCAGCGTCCCTGGAATAGAGAAGTTATGCATCGCCACGCCGAGCACGTACTCGTCCGCCTGTTCAAGCTCGGTGATCAACTCCTCAGACAACGCCAGCAACTCGTTCTGCTCCGTCGACCGCGAGCCCGCTGGAGTGAAGTTCGCGACGATCCACGCTGCATTCAATGGTTTGGAATCGGTCGCAGCTAAATCCCGGACGATTACCCGGCCGTCGGGATGAGACTCCTTCCAGGTCTTGGCAAATTCCTTGGTAAGTTCGCGGCTGATTGAGGTTTCCAGAGGGCTTGAATCCAGATGAAGCAAAATAGCCATAAGTCGCATCTCTCCTTAAGCGACAGTTGCTGTTCAGGCAACAGTTGTCGCTTAACAGGTTTGACGACAGCCGTCGTTTAAGAGATGCAAAAATTTGATACTCTCGAAAAGAGCTGACCGATGCACCTCTCCGACTGTGAAGTCCGCGACCCCCGGATGCGCCGCACCCGCCAGCTCCTCAAAGACGCGCTGCAGACCCTACTGCAGTCGAAGAGCTTCGACGAAATTTCGGTGCAGGACATCGCGGAAGCTGCCACGGTCAATCGCGCCACCTTCTACGACCACTACACTGACAAGTTCGCCCTCCTCGACGCGCTCATCGCGGGCGGGTTCCATATGTTAATCCACGGGCGCAGTCTGCGCTCCGACATGAAATTCCCGGCCTTTGCCGAAGCGATCATCTTCGCCGTCTGTGATTACTTCGCGATCATGCGGGAAGGCCACGCCGGGTGCAAAGGACACGGTCCTTTCGACCCGCTCGTGGATGCGGCAATCATCGGCGCCATCCGACGGGTGCTGACCCGAGGTGCCGATTCAGGGGCGCTGCTTTCAGAGATGGCCGCCACCGGAGCCAGCAGCGCAATCTACGCCGCGGTTAAGGAGTGGTTCTATTCCCCGAACCCTCCCCCGGCCCAGGAAATCGTCCCCGAGATTCTCGCCCTCGTCATGCCCATGCTGCAGGCGGCTCACACCGAAGCCGCCCTTATTCCAGCCAGCAACTAGCGCTGCTGCGGCAGATCACCGACAAGCGTTTGTGTCGATGGCTTCGGCGCAGTCCGCCGCTTCCGTTTCAATGGCGGAGCCGAGCTCGGCGGCCCGCTCTTCCCGTTTGCTCGTTTGCCATTCGACTCGATGACACCGCGCATCCAGTAGTCACCCTGTGGGTCCACTTCGATGCCGTGCACTTCACGCTCAAACCCTGGGAAGCGCTTGCCAAAGTCCTCGAGCGCCAGAATCAGCTTGATCACCGGACTATCCGGCCCACCCAGCCGCTCGCCCGGCATGCACACCGGGATCCCCGGCGGATACGGCACCAGCATCACGCCCGCTACACGCCCGGCCATCTCGGTAAACTTCACCTTCTCCGTGCCATTGCGCAGCAGCTTCTGGTAGGTCTGCGCCGGAGTAAAGATCTGATCCTCCTCCACCTCGCAGGCCTCACCCTCCAGTGCCGAGAGCCGCAGCTCCACCATCGCAGAATGCATCTCGTCGCTCAGCTCCTTCAGCGTCACATTCCGATACCGCAGTGGATACTTCTCAACCAGGTCCGGCAGCGCCTCGCTGAGGGTCGCCTCAGTGTCGTAGAGCCGTTTGAACTCAAAGAGATTCTCCAGCAGGCTGCCCCACTTGCCCTTGCTGGTTCCAACGGAAAACAGCACCAGCACCGTGTAGTCGCCGGTGCGCGCAATCTCCACACGCCGCGCATCCAGGAACTCCGTCAAAATTGCCGCCGGAATTCCCCATTCTGCTACGGCTCCCTGCGCATTCACGCCCGGCATCAGGATCGTCACCTTTGTCGGATCGAGCATGCAGTAGTCATCCTCGACATCCTCATCCTGATAACCATGCCAGTCTTCGCCCGGCTTCAGCGTCCAGCAGGTTGAGGTCGTTGCCAGCAACTGATCCGGAGCATCCTCGAATAGATAAGTTTTCTCATCAAATGGATCCTGCACGCGATCAGGCTGGAAGAGCCGGAAGAACCACCCATCGCCGTTCTCGACCGCCTTCAATCGATGCGCAATCGAAGACATAGCCTTGCGAAAACTGATCGCGTCAAAGATAGTCTCTGTCATTAGCGTCGGTCCTGCCGGCTCATCCATCATCGCCGCAGCCACGTCAATTGAGGCAATCAGCGGATAGAACGGTGAAGTCGTCCCGTGCATCATGAACGCTTCATTGAACTGGTCGAAATCCAGGGGCGCCCGCGGGCTCAGCTTGATATGCACCATCGACGCCATGGAAAATGCCGCCAGCATCTTGTGCGTGGATTGCGTTGAAAAAATCGCAGGCCGCTCGGGCATCTCATCCGGAACATCCATCGCAAACCGTCCGCGATAGATTGGATGAAACTTCGCATACGCGTACCACGCCTCGTCAAAATGCACGCGCGGCACCGATGGCGCCAGCTCGGTCACTACCCTGTTTACGTCGTAGCAGAGCCCGTCGTAAGTCGAGTTAGTAACTACCGCATAAGTCGCCGTTGGCGCAGCCGCGCCCTTCGAAAATGGGCTCTTGTCGATCAGCTCCTGAATTGCCACCGGGCTGAACCGCTTCAACGGTACGAGTCCAATCATCCCGTATCCATTACGTGTGGGAGTCACATACACAGGCCGCGCGCCCGTCACTGTCAGCGAATGGCAGATCGACTTGTGGCAATTCGCGTCAACAATCACAAGGTCATCCTGCCCGACCACGCCGTGCCCGACAATCTGGTTCGAAGTCGACGAGCCACCCAGCACGTAGAACGTCCAGTCCGCGCCAAAGATGCGCGCCGCATTGCGCTCGCTCTCTCCCGGAGGCCCAACGTGATCCAGCCACGAGCCCAACGGCGAGGTCGAGATTCCAAGATCCGACCGCATCAGGTTTTCGCCGAAGAACTTGTGAAACTCCATGCCCACTGGATGCTTCAGGTAAGCCACGCCGCCCATATGCCCGGGCGCATCCCAGCTATACGCGCCCTGGTCGTTGTACTCCTTCAGCGCTTTGAAGTAAGGCGGCAGCAGTTGCGCCTCGTACCGCTCCACGGCAAAGTCGACACGACTGGCAATAAACGCCGGAGTATCGCCAAACAGGTGGATGTACTCATGCACCTGGCGCACGACTTCCAGCGGCAACTCGCTCACCAAAGTGCGGTCGGCGATGAGAAAGATCGGTACTTTCTTATTCCGGTGGCGAACCTCGCGAATAATCGTCAGTGCAGCGCTCTCGGCAAACTGATCCTCGCCCTCCAGATCCCAATCCAGCAGTATCGCCGAGTGCGAAGGGTCACTTCTCACCAGCGACAGGCCATCCTCAGGGGTCGCCGTCCTTACCACCTCATATCCCTCTTTGCTGATAGCCTCCACCAGCCGTTCCATCGCTCGGTCCGAAACCGAATCGGTCCCGCCAACTTCGCTGGCGATCAGCAAAACCCAATTACCCTGATCCATCCCACCTCACGCTTTCTGAATAACCACCGGCCCAAAAACCACAAGACCGCTTTTAATCCTACATCTGTTCAGCCACCCCGGAGGCTCCTGCTGCCGCTCCTGAATCAAATTCACACACCCGCAATAAGGCGGCGGAAAGATCCGCGCATTCTCATCACTGATACACTTAAAGATTGAAGCAAAGAGAGACGCCTTCGCAGCCGAGTACCGCACGGCCCGTTGCAGAAATCTGTCGGACTTTGCCAAGGAAGTGAGGAAAATTATTATGCCGGAACCTACCCATAACGGAAGCAATACAAGCACCAGCCTGCGTCTTAAGGTCGGCCTCGCCGAGATGCTCAAAGGCGGCGTCATCATGGACGTCATGAACGTCGAGCAGGCACGCATCGCCGAAGAATCAGGCGCAGTCTCCGTCATGGCTCTTGAACGCGTTCCGGCCATGATCCGCGCCGAGGGCGGCGTCGCCCGCATGGCCAATCCCAAGCTCATCAAAGAGATCAAGTCCGCCGTGTCGATCCCGGTAATGGCCAAGGCCCGCATCGGCCACTTCGTCGAGGCGCAGATCCTGCAGGCCATCGGCGTTGACTTCATCGACGAGAGCGAGGTCCTCACCCCCGCCGACGAAGCCCATCACATCGACAAGCACGCCTTCACCATCCCCTTTGTCTGCGGCGCGCGCAACCTCGGCGAAGCCCTGCGCCGCATCGCTGAAGGCGCTGCCATGATCCGCACCAAGGGCGAGGCAGGCACCGGAGACGTAGTCCACGCCGTCCAGCACATGCGCCAGATCACCCGCGAACTGCGCCAGCTAACCGTTGCCCGCGAAGAAGAGCTCTACCAACTCGCCAAGGAACACGGCGCTCCCTACGAACTCGTCCGCATCGTGGCGAAGACCGGCAAGCTTCCCGTGCCCAACTTCTCCGCAGGCGGCATCGCCACTCCCGCTGACGCAGCCCTCATGATGCAGCTCGGCGCAGAGACAGTATTCGTAGGCAGCGGCATCTTCATGAAGGAACGCGCCACCCCGCTCGACGTAGAACACAACCAGAAGGAGCGCGAAGAAGCCGTCTCCCGCGCCAAAGCCATCGTCATCGCCACCACCCACTTCAACGACGCCAAGGTACTCGCCGAAGTAAGCGCACAGGTTACCGGTACAATGAAGGGCTTGGCCGCCGCCGCCATCGACCAGCAAGACTTACTCCAAACCCGCGGCTGGTGATCTGCCATCAAGGCAGCCGCGCCCGCTGGGCGCAAATACTGAGCCGGAGATGCCCACACATCTCCGGCTTCTTCATGTGATCTTTAGGGCATGTATTGAATCAGGCTGTAATTTTGAGCGAAGCGTAGCTGGGTACCCCACCCTTTCCGCCTCGTTTGCGGAAAGGGTGGGGACAACAAAAGCTCGCACCAAAACCGTTGTCATCCTGAGCGCAGCGAAGGATCTGCTTTCGCCTATCTGTCTGTCCTTCCCGAAGAGAGTCTGCTTTGGGGGATAGCCTTTCGAAACACGCAAGCCCGCGTTTTAAGCAGCTCCGCAGATTGTCCCGAAACTTACCCTTTTGAGACGGCTAATGCAGGCGATTGACACCGACACCCCCCGGAAGGTCGGGCCATGTGGCAAATGCTGGCCGTCATGGCATGTACCTTCGCTGAATCCCGGCGACGGCCATGTGGGGCTTAAAAGCCGAGCAGCTTCGCTGCGGCGGCAGCCTTTTGAGCGACATCTGCCACGGTTGAAGTCACTTTATCCCAAGTGACTTTATCACGACCCTGCGTCCAAACGACCCGCACCCTCACACCCGCTACCTTAGCCATGGGTCTGCTGGTATCGAATCTCCCCATGGAACCTTCCGCTGTGCTGCTTGTCCGCCAGTTTTGCCATCTCCACATCCGGTCGGGGGCGTGTAGTAGTGGATCAGTTGGCCACTCGAATCCACAAGTCCCACAATCATGCCGCCACAAACGCCTTTAAGCACAGTGTCGGACTCATAACGGATCACACCCTTCGTGTGGGTCCGATCTGAAGTGGTCCACGCGCTGGCACCAATATGACGCGCTCCATTAGATCCGTCCTCATATGCCTCTTGAAAGTCACCGAAGGAGCGATGGCTTTTGTCAGCAATGCATGGATCGCCCTCTTTGAGCAGAACCGAAGGCTGATGCAAAGCATCCGTCAAGACCAGAACGATGTTCTTCGCGCCGCCATAACAATTATTGAGATTTGCCGGTCCGATATGGGCAGCAGTGACATTGCCGTTGTTGTTGTTGTTCTGAACTACATAGACTTCTGGTGCATCATTGCCCCTGAGCACCGTACCGACACCCCAGTCAGGTACATAGGTTTGAGCCACACAGTTTGCGGCTACGAATATGGAAACCAACACGGCGGGCAGCAGACGTGCGCCGCAATTTCTCGGAATCGGCATATGGGACGCTCCTTTCACGGTAAGAATTATTGTTTCCCGGGTGGTTGGTTGAGGGGTATACCATGCGGTCGATGATCGGAAGTGCAGAGCAAGTATTTAAAATTAACCCTTGTGAGAAACGCTCGGCAGCGTGTCGAGCATCTTTCCTTTCTCACAAAGGACCCTTTTCGGGGCGAGAGTAGCATACGCTCCGAGACTTCCAAAAGCTCCGTTTTTGAGGGAAGTTGACTAGATACAGAGGCAATAATGAAGGGCCGGGTGCCGGGTACCCCAGGTCTCGCCTCTGAGACCTGGGCCTGGTTCGCGCCCACCAAGACCTACAACCCAGCATGTGCCAGCCCCAGCTTGAACCGCAGCAGATCGAACTCACGCATTGGCCGGAAAAACTCAGGCTCCTCCAGCGGCCAGACTCCCGCCTTCGCTTCCGTGGAGCCAGCCCGGTCCAAGATCGCATTCGTTGCGCGCCGGGCCGCTTCGTTCGCGCCTTCCATTGTCGCCAGATCGGTGAAAGTGTGCACATAATCCGAAGCGAGAAACAGGTTCGGAATCTCCGTGTAAGCCTCCGGACGATACGCCAGTGAGCCCGCCGTATTGATCAGCAGCGGCTCCAGGTTGGTGCATGCGCTTGGGTTTGGAAACTGAATATCCGGATCGAGAAACCAGTGCAGCAGGTTCGCATCTTCCAGCTCCTGCGCCCCGTCCACGTTCAGATGTCCCTTGATCTGCGCCCACACCTCGTTCTTGATCTCCTCGGCCGAGCACTGCATCGCAGGACGTCCATACAAAATCCCTGGCGTCTCCCAATCCGAAATATCGACTGACAAAATCCCGCCCAGCCTTCCATTCCCATATCTGGCCATCGCATCCGGAGTCCAGAACTGCCGCTGCGAAATCGACGTCAGCGCCCACGGCGAATCGATGTAGATTGTGTGGCCATTCACCACCGTCACATCTTTCTCCAGATAGAACTGGATGCCGTTCATCCACGACGTCTTCAGCTTGTCGAGATTTGCGATCGAAGGCGCGGCTTTCTTCATCTCGTTGCTGATAAGCGGAGCAATCGCCTCAACCGGTAGCGCAGAAACGTAATAATCCCCTCTCACGTCCTGCGTATTGCCATCCACGCTGATCGTGACTGACGCGATCTCCTGCCCATTCATCCTGAAACCGAGCACCTGTGCGTTGTTATGGAGCTCCACTCCTAGACCCTGCAGATGCTTCATCCACGGATCGATCCATACTTCATTGGTCGGCCCGTTCAGCAGTCGGTCCACCGGATCGCCCATCTTCAGCAGCCCCAGGCCAAGCTGCAGCCCGACATAGCCAACCGTCCGCGTACTGCCCAGTTCCGGTTTAAGCGCCACGAGCGAACGCGTCGTGCCGCGGACAAGGTACTTCTGGTATGCCGCAGATTTGTTCGTCGCGCCGATAAAATCCCACCAAGAAATCTTCTCGTACTCCGCGATGCGGCGTTCTTCGCAGGTAGTCAGTAACGTGAGTAACCGGTCCGCCCAGAACAGCTCTTCCTCTGGCGGAATTCCAATCTCCGGTCCGGCCGCGATCGATTTCAGTGTGTCGACCCAGTCATCCAGCGTCACCGGATAGCGTGCAACCGCGATAACGGACATCGTGCCGTCGCGTGCAATCTGCGTCCGTGATCCACCCACGATGTTGCCGTACACCCCCATCGCATTTCCCGGATAAGGAATTCGTTTCATGGTGTCCGTAACATGCTTGTAGAAATTCGGGAAGAATCGATAGCCGTGTTCGCCGGGCAGGTTCATACGCCCGCCTGTCGCAGTGTTTGGCACTTCCACGCTGCGTGCCTTTCCACCAAAAAGCGCCTTGCTCTCGAAGACTCGCACTCGAAATCCGCGTTCGGCAAGCTCGTGTACCGCACTCAACCCGCCTACGCCTCCACCGAGAACAATGACTGTCTTATCTGTCGTACCCATTCCGCTTCTCCTCACCTCGGGATTCTACGGTCTCGAGACCACCGAGCCTTCACAAATCATCTTTACGTTGTATCCTTCATCAGGCATTAAGATTGGGCCGACGGAAGGGGCGATGAATGAAACGATCGTTATGCGTTTTGCTGGTTTCCGGCATCTTTGCAATGGCCGCGCAGGGTTCTTTGGTGGCCCAGCTTTCAGGATCAGTCTCAGGGCCGCCCGTACTCACTCCGGATAGCTGCAAGGATCTCGCCAAACTCGAGATTGCCAATACGAAAATCACCCACGCGGAGCAGGTAGCGGCAGGCGCTTTCACCAAGCCTCCCTCTCCCTCAGGCATACCCGCAGCCCCGGATACATTCAAGCGCCTCCCCGCCTTCTGCCGTGTTACAGCAACCCTTACACCCTCTTCCGACTCTGATATCAAGATCGAGGTCTGGCTCCCCGTCAGCGGCTGGAACAGCAAATTCCACGGCCAGGGCAACGGCGGATTCGCTGGCGAAATCGACTATGACCACATGGCAGACGCGGTCGCCCAGGGATACGCTACAGGTGGCACCGACACCGGGCACTCCGCCAGCGGCATCGATGCTTCCTGGGCCATCGGCCATCCAGAAAAAGTCGCCGACTTCGGTTATCGCGCCATCCACGAGATGACCGAAAAATCCAAAGCCATTACCGCCGCCTACTACGGCTCGTCGATCAGCCACGCGTACTTCGCAGCCTGCTCCGACGGCGGCCGCGAGGCGCTCATGGAAGCTCAACGCTTCCCGGCGGACTACGACGGCATCCTCGCCGGAGCGCCCGCAAACAACTGGACTGGCCTGTTAACCAATGCAGTCGTCAATCTTCAGGCACTGCTGAACAATCCCGCGAGCTATATTCCAGCCTCAAAGCTTCCTGCGATCGCCGCTGCAGTCAACGCCTCCTGCGACAAGCTCGACGATGTCGCTGACAACGTCCTCAACGACCCTCGCCAATGCCATTTCGATCCAACCGCCATGCTCTGCAAACAAGCCGATTCAGACAAGTGCCTGACCGCACCGCAAGTCGCCGCGCTCAAGACACTCTACACAGGCGCGCACGATGCCTCCGGAAAGCTTATCTTTCCGGGTTACACCTATGGCGCCGAGGACGGCCCCGCCGGCTGGGCTCCGTGGATCACCGGTCCCGCTCCCGGCAAGAGTCTTATGGCAGCCTTCGGATCCGGATACTTCGCCAACATGGTCTACGGCGACCCTAAGTGGGATTTCAAAGCCTTCAACATCGATCAGGGCCTCAAAGCCGCAATCGACAAGACATCGAACATGCTCGACTCCACCGACCCTAACCTCATCCCCTTCACCGACCGTGGCGGCAAGCTCATCCTGTATCACGGCTGGAACGACCCCGCGATCTCAGCGCTCAACACCATCAACTACTATCAGGCTGTGATCGGCGCGACTGGAAAATCCGCGACTGAATCCTCGGTCCGCCTCTACATGGCCCCCGGCGTCCAGCATTGCGGCGCCGGCCCCGGACCCGACAACTTCGGCCAATTCGACTGGACCCCGGACGGCCCTCCCAACAATCCGCAATACAACATGTATTCAGCGCTTGAACAGTGGGTTGAAAAAGGCATAGCGCCCGGTCCAGTCATCGCCACAAAATTCACCGGAGAAGGGGTCGCCCGTCGTGTGACCATGACCCGCCCGCTCTGCCCGTATCGGCAAACGGCAAAATATAAAGGCACCGGTGACACCAACGACGCAGCCAGCTTCACCTGCGCAGCGCCTTCAAAATAACTGGTACGCGATCGGAATGGTTGATCCCTCGTAGAAGACGCTAAGTGCAGGGCTCTTCTGCGGCGCAGATCGCTCCCGTAACTCTCTGTGCGCCCTTTCGTGTCTTCCTCTCCTTTATGCTAGGTACAGGAGACAGAGTTGCACCAACCAGAGACCTCGCCCAACATCGGCGTGCTTGCCATCCAGGGCGACTACGAAGCCCACGCCGCCGCCCTCACTGAAGCAGGCGCAACACCCTCTCTCGTCAGGACTCCCGAAGCACTCGACTCGATCGACGCCCTCATCCTCCCCGGCGGCGAATCGACGACAATGCTCAAATTCCTGGTCCGCGATCAGTTCCTCGATCGGCTGAGAGCCTTTATCGGCTCCAAACCCGTCTTCGGTACCTGTGCCGGAGCCATCCTGCTCGCCCGCGAAGTCACCAGCCCCTCCCAGCCCAGCCTCGGGATGCTCGACATCATCGTCGAGCGCAACGCCTACGGCGACCAACGCGACTCCGCCATCCTCACGCTCGACACCAAGCTTCTCGGCGGCCCACTCGAAACTGTCTTCATCCGCGCCCCGCGCATCGTCGCCATCGGCCCTGACGTTCAGGTCCTCGCTGAGCGCGACGGCTATCCCGTTCTGATCCAGCAAGGCAAGTCGCTAGCATCCACCTTTCACCCCGAGCTCTCCGCAGATCGCCGTGTCCATCAGCTTTTCGTCGACCTCGTCCGTTAAGGCAACCCGCCGGGCACAAATCAGCTCTGGTCCACAATCCCGCTCGAACTTCCACCGAACTAAAACAACCTCGACAGAAACCAGTGCATCCTTCCCAGAGTCGGTGTAATCTGAGCATCATCGAGGCTTTCCTCCCATGCCCACCACCTTTACGCGGCATCCGGTTGACACCGAGCGAAAAGACCCAGGCATCGGTGGCAAACCTCCCGTTGACCGGCGTCCCACCGGAGGCGGCGGCGGAGGCGACGATGACGAATGGCGTCGGCTGGGCCGCAGTGGCCCACGGGAACTCCTCAAACGCGTCCGCCTCGTAGTTTTCTCCATGCTCGCCGGCGACATGATGTTCTTCCTCGCCTTGGCAGTCATGTTCTTCGCTCATCAGGGCACCGGTCACTTCGATCCACGCAATCAGGAGTTCATCGGCGACTGGCATCCCGTCCAGCTCCCGCCCATCCTCTATCTAAATACGGCCGTCTTGCTCCTCAGCACTCTCACAGTAGAGATAGCACGACGCCGCATCTTTCATGAGCTTGACGTCGTAGAAGAATGGCTGGGCCTCGGGCGTCCCGCGCTCCGTCGCGCCCTCCCCTGGCTCGGCGCCACTCTGGTTCTCGGTATCCTCTTCGTGGCGGGACAGCTCGCCGCCTGGCAGCAGCTAACCTCCCAGGGATACGCCTTCGACCGCTGGTCCACCCCGGCCATCTACTTCTTCTACCTCATCACCGGAATCCACGCTGCCCACCTCATTCTGGGAATCCTCCTCCTCGGCGGCAGCCTCGTTGTCCTCGGCCTTCTCCGCAAAGTCGAGTACCGCCAGATCGGCGTCGACAGCATCGCTTGGTTCTGGCACGCCATGAGCCTCGCGTGGCTGCTCCTCTTCGGCCTATTGGCAATGGGCTAGCTTTCCCGCTAACCTGTCCAACACCGGTGATTCAGCCAATTAACATCCGCGTAACCTCCGCAGCTGGCAGCTCAACGCAGCCCGTCGCGTTTTGGCCACACCAGAGAGACGAAAAAGCACTATCACCGAGGCTTTCTGCCTTTGCGCGCAAAGGCGCAATCGCCGCCGCAGCCAGCGGAAACGTAGGCGGCATGTCACTAGTCGACCCCAATTCCCGCATGATCCGGTTCACGATCCCTCGAGCGGGCCGCCCAGTCAGCAGACTACTCACCGCTGTATGCCCCGCCGCATCGCTTTTCAGTGCCGCCCGATGCAGCGCCGTCGTCGTCAACTCCGGGCAGAGCAAATAAGCGGTCCCCACCTGCACCGCCACAGCCCCCAGCGTCATCGCAGCCCTCACTCCCACCGCATCGGCAATCCCTCCCGCGGCAATCACCGGCACCTTCACTGCATCGACGATCTGAGGCAACAACGCAAACGTCCCAACCTGCGTCGTCAAGTCATGCGACAGAAACATCCCCCGGTGCCCGCCCGCCTCAAGTCCCTGGGCAATGACCGCATCGACGCCATGCTCTTCAAGCCAGCGAGCTTCTTCAACCGTTGTTGCAGACGCAAGCACCGTTGCGCCCGTCGCCTTCACTCGCGTCATCAGGCTCATTGAAGGCAATCCAAAGTGAAAGCTCACAACAGGTGGCTTGAACTTCTCCAATAACTCCGCCGCCTCGTCGTTAAAGGGTGTTCGCCCGCTCCCGCCCCATGCCGCTGCGGCCGGAACTCCATACTCTTCGTAATACTTTGAAAGCGCCGCACGCCAAGCCGCCTCGCGCTCTGCATCAGGCTTAGGCTGTGTGTGACAAAAGAAATTCACGTTAAAAGGTTTGTCTGTGTTCGCGAGAATTGCAGCTATCTCCGACCGCATTTGTGCCGGACTCAGCAACGCGCACGGAAGAGATCCCAGCCCACCTGCATTTGAAACCGCAATAGCGAGCGCACTGCCCTGAACCCCCGCCATCGGCGCCTGAATAATCGGCAGCTCTATTCCGAGAACTTCGCGACAGGTGCGCATTCAGAATCCCTCTGAATGCAATTATCGTTCCACCGATCGTCACTCAAGATCGACACGCTCGTGCTTATGCCTACGCTTTCCGCGTCCTCAGCAACTCCCGCATCCGGTCTCCCCAGGTCGAGATCTCAGGACACCGCAAATAGATCTCCCGATTCCGCTCCTTCAGCAGCTCAATCGCAGCGATCCGCGGATGCTTCCCCGGCCCCATCTCCCGCCGGCTCATGCACTCCAGCGCAAATTCATCCGCGAGGTATTCGATCGCGTGGCCTAGCATCTCAATCGCCCGTCCAACCTCAGGAGTCATTCGCCGCGCCCGTCGCGATTCAACCGCAGTTTCGGCCACCCGCGCGCCCATCACTCCTGAAGCGGAACCTAAATCACTTTCCCGCACCGCAATCGTCGTCATCGTAGCCATGCCTGGAATCTCCTAGACCAACTGCATCGGCTGCTTCCTCACATGTTTCAGATGACGAAGGTACCTTCCTGCCTTTTGTCTAAGAAAATCCAAAGAGCCCGGTATTCCCCCGAACCCTTGACGCCGCGTGACCGAAAACCTAATCTCAAGCTATCGGGCACCACGAAAGAAGAAAGGCAGAATGAGCGTTCCCTACAACTGGCAGTACCTGCCGCTTCTCCTGCAAATCCTCGCAGCCTTCGGCCTTGGCCTTGGCATGGCTGTAGGTTCGTTCTTCATCGGCAGGCATCGCAACACGCCCACCAAGCTCGACACCTACGAGTGCGGCATCGTCTCGGTCGGCGACGCCCGGGCGCGGTTCAGTGTTCGCTTCTATCTCGTCGCCATGCTATTCATCCTCTTCGACGTGGAAGTGGTCTTCATGATGCCCTGGGCCGTCATTTACAAGCAGCTGCCGACAATTACCGGTTCCAAATTTTTTGGCTTCTGGGAGATGATCGTCTACCTGGGCTTCGTCGCCGTTGGCCTCTTCTACATCGTGAAAAAGGGCATCCTCGACTGGTCCACGGATAAGGCGGATTTATAACTATGAGTCTCACCCTCGCTGACAAGGAATCCGTCCTCCGCGAAAAATCCAGCCATCCGGCCGTTGCCGCCATTCTCGCCTGGCGCCCCGAAGCTCTGACTGACGCTCGTTGGGACCGCGATGAACTCACGCTGACTCTCGCTCCCGAAGAGATCCAGGGCGGAGGGCTGACTCTCCAGCAGGCCGGTTACAACTTCCTCGAAGACATCACCGCCGTCGACTGGTATCCCGCCACGCCCCGCTTTCAGGTCAGCTATCAGATCCTCTCGCACAAATTCAAGGAATACGTCCGCCTGCGCGTCATGCTCGACGAGGCCAGCCTCTCCGTCGACACCCTCGTTCCAGTCTGGCCCTCCGCCAATTATTACGAGCGTGAAATCTTCGACCTTTTCGGCATTCGCTTCGACGCCCACCCCAACCTGCGCCGGATCATGATGCCGGAGGAATGGCAAGGTCACCCACTGCGCAAAGACTACCCCGTCGAAGGTTACAGGTGAAAAGCAGTGCGAAGTGTGAAGTGTATTTTGGTCTCTCACACTTCGCACTCCACACTTCACACTCGGACCCCCGTTGTATCCTGTTAAGTCAACGACCGTCCGAAGCCCAGACAACCACGGGAGACAAGCTCTGATGACCGACGTCGCAGGAACCCCAATTCTCGAAGCGCCGGTGGCCGAGGGAGCCAAGGACCAGACCATGGTCCTCAACATGGGCCCGCAGCACCCCTCGACCCACGGAGTCCTGCGCCTCGTCCTCGAGATCGACGGCGAAATCGTCGTCCGCCTTTATCCTGAAATCGGCTACCTTCATACCGGCATCGAAAAGACCTGCGAAGCCAAGTTCTATCAGCAGGTTGTCCCACTCACCGACCGCATCGACTACCTCAGCCCGATGCACAACAACCTCTGCTATTGCCTCGCCGTCGAAAAGCTCCTTGAGCTGCCCATCCCCGACAAGGCCCAATGGATGCGCGTCCTGCTCAGCGAGCTGACCCGCCTCAATTCGCATCTCGTGTGGCTCGGCACCCACGCCATGGACATTGGCGCGCTGACAGTCTTCCTCTACACCTTCCGCGAGCGGGAAGACATTCTGCGGATCTTTGAATTGGTTAGCGGCCAGCGGATGATGACAAGCTACTTCCGCATCGGCGGTCTTGCCATGGAACCGCCCCTCGACTTCTTCGATCGCGTCGCAAGTTTCATCAAGACCTTCCCCGAAAAAATCGACGAATACTCGAACCTCCTTACCGGCAATCCCATCTTCATCAACCGCCTTCAAAACGTAGGCTACCTCTCTGCTGAAGACGCAATCGCCCTCGGCGTTACCGGCCCCCCGATGCGTGCCTCCGGAGTCGACTTCGACATCCGCCGCGACATCCCCTACTCCAGCTACGAGAAATTCGACTTCAAAATTCCAACCTCCCAGCGCTGCGACGTCTGGGGACGCTACCTCGTCCGTCTAGAAGAGATGCGCGAGTCCGTAAAGATCATCAACCAGGCCCTCGCCGGAATGCCCGAGGGGCCCATCAAAGCCGACGCGCCCAAGATCGTCCTGCCTGACCGCGAAAAGATGAAGACCCAGATGGAATCGTTAATCCATCACTTCAAGATCGTGACAGAAGGTTTCGCCGTACCAGCCGGAGAGGTCTATCAGGCAATTGAGTCCTCGCGCGGTCAGATGGGCTACTACGTCGTCTCCGACGGCACCGCAAAGCCATACCGAGTACACATGCGCAACCCAAGCTTCGCTTCACTGCAGGCCCTCGAAACCATGTGCCAGGGCCGCTCCATCTCCGACGTAGTCGCCGTGATCGGCTCCATCGACGTTGTCCTCGGAGAGATCGACCGCTAGTGTAGTGTTGTCATCCTGAATGAAGTGAAGGATCCGGTTCTCAACTCAAGCAAAGTCATCGAAAACCCGAGGAACAATGGCCGACTACACAAAAGCTGCCTCCGACCTGAAAGTCCGTCTCGACGCCAAGGCCAAACGCGCCGCCAACCTCGACGCATTCTTCGAGGCCGTTCGTGTCGCACTGTCCGATGAGGCCGAAAAGGCCAACTCGGCGCTCACCTACGAAGGCGCGCCAACCATCGAGTTTAAAGAAGGATGGTCGACAGGGGACATCATCGTAATCACCTGCGCCACAGCCACAGCGACAGTCACCCAGGACCGCGAAGCACCGAATGTCGCAGCAAACATCGTCAGCGAAGCAGGCGAAAAGCCTGTAACCTTCATCATTCTTCCCGACGAATCGCCCGTCACCGCACAGCGCGTAAGCCTGTCGCCCGCAACCGAACCAAAAATCGAACCCCAGGCGGCAGCAGAAACCATAATCCAGGAACTGATCGCGAGCGCTCCTTGATTGAACTGGCCTCAACTTTGTACACCGAGCTATGGGTCTCGCTCGCCTCGCTTCTGCGCAGCTACACCGCAGCCCACGGCCTCAACCGCCGCGAACAAGCCACCGTCGAGCTCGGCAAAGACCAGATCATCGTCCGCGCCGGAGATCGTTGGCTCCAGCTCGACAGAAATGACGCAAAGATCACGTGGATGCGCGAAAATAGAACCAGCGGCAATTTCGAACTAACCGACCACAGCAAACTCAAAGACCAATCCGGAGCCGAAGAAGAGATGGACATGCAAGCCGAAGCGTGGGCACGGGAGTTGATGCTATGAGCCCCCAAGAAACGAGTCCGGAGACAATGTCGATCTTCTCGTCACAACTGGCGACAAAATTCGACGCCCTCGTCCTCAAGTATCCCGCCAAGCGCTCTGCCCTCATCCCCATGCTCCTCTACGCGCAGGACGAGATTGGCTACCTCTCCGACGCCGTCATCGACGAAATCGCTGACCGCCTCTCCATCACGCCGCTCGATGTCCGCAACGTTGCCTCTTACTACTCCATGCTGCGCTTCAAGCCAGTCGGCAAATACAACGTGCAGGTCTGCACCAACATCAGCTGCATGCTGCGCGGCGCCTACGATCTCTTCGAGAACCTTGAAGAAAAGCTCGGCATCGGCCACAAAGGCGTCACCTCCGACGGCCTCTTCTCACTCGAAGAAGTCGAGTGCATCGGCGTCTGCTGCTGGGCCCCCGCCATTCAGGTAAACTACGACTTCCACGACGACCTCACCAACGACAAGGTAGACCAGGTATTGGCAACCTACAGAGCAAAGGAAAACCCCGCCCATGCCTAGGCTCGTCTCCCATCCCGATGAGGTAAAGGTCATCTCCAAACGCTTCGGTATGGGCGCAACCGAGATCGATCGCTACATCGAACTCGGCGGCTACGAGGCCACGCGCAAAGCCCTCGCCGAAGGCCCCGACTGGATCGTCACCGAGATGAAAGCCTCCGGCTTGCGAGGTCGGGGTGGCGCAGGCTTCCCCACCGGCCTGAAATGGTCCTTCGTCCCAAAACAGTCTGCCAAGCCAAAATACGTTCTCGTCAACGGAGACGAATCCGAGCCCGGCACCTGTAAGGATCACCTCATCTTCCTTCACGACCCTCATGCCGTCATTGAAGGCACCATCATCGCGGGCCTCGCTATCGGCTCAAAGATGGGCTTCATTTACCTGCGCGGCGAGTACCGCTATCTCATCCAGATCATGGAAAAGGCCGTTGCCGACGCCTATGCCAAAGGCTTCTTGGGCAAGAACATCTTCGGCAGCGAGACCGAGTTTGAAGTCGTTGTCCAGACGGGCGCGGGCGCCTACGAAGTCGGCGAAGAATCCGCCCTGATGGAGTCCCTCGAAGGCAAGCGCGGCGTACCCCGCATCAAGCCGCCCTTCCCTGCTGTGGTAGGCCTCTACGGTGGTCCCACGGTCATCAACAACGCTGAAACCATCGCCGCCGTACCCCACATTCTCACCATGGGCGGCGCAGCCTACGCGGCCCTCGGTTCCGAACGCAACGGAGGCACACGCCTCTTCGGCCTCAGCGGCCACGTCGAGCGGCCCGGAATCTACGAGCTTCCCATGGGCTACAACCTCAAGAAGATGATCTACGAAGTCGGTGGAGGTATCCGCGGCGGCCGCAAGCTCAAAGCCGTAGTTCCCGGCGGCTCCTCTACGCCGGTCCTGCTTCCCGAAGAAATCGAAAACCTCGGCATGGACTTCGACCAGGTCGGCAAGGCCGGCTCCATGCTCGGATCAGGCGCGGTAGTCGTGATCGATGACCAGACTTGCATCGTCGAATTCGCCCTGCGCACCATCAGCTTTTACGCACATGAGAGCTGCGGCTGGTGCATCCCCTGCCGCGAAGGCACCGACTGGCTCCAGAAGTCACTCACTCGCTTCCACGCCGGCTTCGGCACCATGAAAGACATCGACAACATCCAGTACCTGGCCGAAAACATGCTGGGCCGCACTTTTTGCCCGCTAGGCGATGCGGCCGCAATGCCCACCATCGCCTTCGTAAAGAAGTTCCGCAAAGAGTTCGAAGAGCACCTCAACGGCAAACCATGTCCCTTTGCCAAGCATGTAGAAGTAGCACTGGTATAACGAACGACGCGAAGAATGGAACGAATATCACACATTGCGACCACAGGAACTGATACGCATTCTCGAAGCGGATGGCTGGTACAGCACGGGACAAACAGGAAGTCACAGACAATATCGGCACTCGACGAAACCTGGACTAATCATTGTCCCGATGCACACGGGTAAGGAAGTTGGGAAGGGACTGCTTCACAGTATTCTTAAAAAGGCAGGACTGAAATGACACGCGAATATCTCGTCGTTTACGAAAAAGGTGCGGCTAACTGGAGCGCATTCTCGCCTGACGTTCTTGGATGCGGCTCACTCGGCGACACGCTTGAAGATACTCGCGCCAACATGCGCGAAGCAATGGAGCTGTATTTGAGAGAAACGGCAAAAGCCGGAGAACCCGTTCCGGAAGCCTCCGCCTTCAATGTCGATTTTCGCGAGTTCGATCCCGACCATGAAACGAAAGAATACTTTGTCGAATGGCTGGCGGTGCCGCTTCCGAAGCCTGTAACACCTAAGACAACCATGCAGGCCGCATAGGACACGAATGCCAGACGTAACCTTCACAGTCGACGGAAAGAAGCTCACCGCCCCCGCAGGCACGCTGCTCATCGACGCCTGCCGCAAAGCCGGCATCGAGATCCCCGCGTTCTGCTACTATCCCGGCCTCAGCCTCCAGGCGGCCTGCCGCATGTGCGTCGTCCGTCAGGAGAAAGTCCCCAAGCTCCAGACAGCCTGCACCACCACGGTCGCCGAGGGCCAATCCTTCACCACCGAATCCCCCGAGATCGCCCAGGCCCGCAAAGCCACCATCGAACTCCTCCTCGGCAATCACCCCCTCGACTGCCCCGTCTGCGACGCAGGTGGCGAATGCGAGCTGCAGGACATGACCTTCAAGTACGGCGCCGGCGAAAGCCTCTACGTCGAGGCAAAGGCCCACCGCGAAGAGCAGCAGTGGTCGCCCGCCGTCTATTTCGACCGCCCTCGCTGCATCCTTTGCTACCGCTGCGTCCGCATGTGCGGCGAAGGCATGGACGTCTGGGCACTCGGCATCCAGAACCGCGGCGTAACCTCTGTCATCGCGCCCAACGGCGGTGACCATCTCGACTGCGAGCAATGCGGTATGTGCATCGACGCCTGCCCGGTCGGCGCCCTCACCTCAGGCACCTATCGCTACAAAACCCGCCCATGGGAAATGAATCATGTCTCCACCGTCTGCACCCATTGCGCAGACGGCTGCAAGGTCACGCTTGGCGTTCGCCAGGTCAACGACGGAGCCGAGATTATCCGCGCCGACAACCGCGACAAATCAGGCATCAACGGCGACTTCCTCTGCGCCAAGGGCCGCTTTGGCTTCGATTTCGTAGACTCCAAGGACCGCCTCACCAAGCCCCTCGTCCGCAATGCCGCAGGCAAGCTCGAGCCCGCCACCTGGGAGCACGCCATTCGCACCGTCGCTAACAAATTCAAGGAGATCCGCGACAGCAAACCCGCACACGGCGGCGGCAGCGTGATCGGCGTCATCGGTTCCAACACCACCACCAACGAGGAGAATTACCTCCTCCAGAAGTTCGCCCGCACCGTCCTTGCGACCAACAACATCGACCACGTCCGCTCGACAGACTACCCGGCCTTCGCCGCCGCCCTCGCCGGAACCACCGGGAAGACCGCCAGCCTCCGCAATACCTCGGACGCCAAGGCCATCCTCCTCATTGGCGGCAACCCCACAGACGAGCACCCGTTGCTCGCGTGGAACCTCCGCACCAACTTCCGCCTCAATCAGGCTCGCCTCTACATCGCCACAGACAGCCCCATCAAGCTGGAGCGCCAGGCCTTCAAATCGCTGCTGCTGCCACTAGAAGGTTATGACGTATTCACCGATTTCCTGACGGGCAAGGCCACGGAACTAGACAACGTCGTCCAGGCCGCAAGCTTCCGCGAAGCCATCGATGCCGAAGAATCTTTACTCGTCATCTTCGGCGAGGAATACCGTGGCGAATCCCTTGCAGCACTCATCAAGTGGGGCTTGAAGAAACCAGTCGTATCCTTCGCATATCTGGGCGATTACGCGAACTCCCGAGGCGCAGCCGACATGGGTCTGCTCCCAGACCTCCTGCCCGGCTACGTCCCCGTCTCAGCACCCGCAGCCTTCGGGGAAGAATACCCCAACCTCACTGCCACCCCCGGCCTCGACGCGCCATCCATGCTCGAAGCCGCTGCTGAGGGCAAGCTGGATGCCCTCTATGTCGTGGGGGCCGACCCAATCTCCACCTACGAGGTCGATCCAGCCTTGTTCAAGAACATCTTCCTCGTGGTGCAGGACATCTTCCTCACCCCCACCGCTGCCCTCGCCGACGTCGTTCTACCCTCAGCCTCGCTCTACGAGAAGACCGGCACTGTAACCAACAGCTTCGGCGACGTTCAGCTCGTCAAAAAGGCTGCTGACAGAGCTGGTGTCAAACCCGACTTCGAAATCCTCGTCCGACTCGCCGGCGGCATGGGCGCGGACGTCAGGAAGCTCGTCCCGTTCGGCAAGACCAACGGAGTTTCAGCCGACATGGGCCAGTCCCGCGGCGCACAATCCGGAGAAGCCGACCGCCACGCCGTTTGGCTAACAGCCCAAGGCCTCGAGCCGCGCCTCAGCCCCTTCGACCCGCTGGCAGTCCTCGACGAGATCGAGCGCCTTGTTCCGTCCTATCACCTCGACCGCCTTAATCTCTTCGGCGGCAACGACGTCGCCACACACCCCAATCTCATTCCGGCCAGCTCCCTCATATCGCCATCCGCAGCCGACCTCATTCTGCCGGCACACGACAACCTTTTCACCTCTGGCGTTCTCGGCGAGCACACCAACGCCCTCGTTGAGCTCAACCAGTATCAGAACTCCGTCACGACCGAAACCCTGGCCCCAACCGCCGCCGATTAAACGAAAGGCACGAGACTCTTGGAACTCTGGCAGTTTGTCCTCTTCAGCATTCTCAAAGTCGCCGTGGTGACCGTCATCTTCCTCACCGCCGTGGCCTACACCGTGCTGCTCGAGCGCAAGCTCGTCGGACGCATCCAGAACCGCTGGGGACCCAGCCGCGTCGGTCCCTTCGGCCTGCTCCAGCCGCTCGTCGACGGCCTCAAGCTCTTCCTCAAAGAGGACATGACCCCCACTGGCGTATATCGCCCCCTCTATCTACTCGCGCCGCTCATCGCCCTCGGCTGTTCCCTGCTCTCGATCGCTGTCATCCCCTTCGGCGAGCCGCTTACCTGGCACGGTGTCAAGTTCTTCCAGATCGCCGATCTCAACATCGGCCTGCTCATCATCCTGGGAGTTACCTCCATCAGCGTCTATGGCATCGCCCTCGCCGGATGGTCCTCGAACAACAAATATTCGCTGCTCGGCGCCCTGCGCTCTTCGGCACAAATGGTGAGCTACGAGCTCGCCCTCGGACTCTCCCTGGTCGGCGTCGTCCTCCGCGCCGGATCGTTCTCACTCGCCGATATCGTGAAGGTTCAGTCCACCCACGGCGCGCTCTCGTGGAACATCCTCGGCGGCGGCCAGATCATCGCCTTCTTCATCTACCTCACCGCCGCCTATGCCGAAACCAATCGCGCGCCATTCGACCTGCCCGAAGCAGAAACCGAGCTCACCGGCGGCTATCACACCGAGTACAGCTCCATGAAGTTCGCCATGTTCTTCATGGCCGAATACGGCAACATGATCACCGTCGGCTGCGTCGCCACTCTCCTCTTTCTCGGCGGATGGACCAGTCCCCTCGGCGACTACCTCGCGCCGCCGCAGAATCTCTTCCTTCACATCGTCGGGCCGATCCTCTGGTTCGTTGCTAAAGTCTTCTTCTTTCTCTTTCTCTATATCTGGGTGCGCGGCACATTGCCTCGCTTCCGCTATGACCAGCTAATGGGCTACGGGTGGAAGATTCTCGTCCCGCTGGCCATCCTGAACATCATCGGAACCAGCCTCGTGCTTGCATTCCCGTAAGTTACAATCGCCTTTGGTCCGGGTCGATTTTTCAAGACTGATTCGCTACTGATTGATTTAAACGTGACAGCACAATGCACTTAGCCTTATTCCTAATCTTCGCGATCTTCTGTCTCGGTGGAGCAATCAATCTCCTACTGCAGACCCACCCGATCAACAGCGCCCTGTCACTGATCGTGGTCATGAGCTCGCTCGCCGTCCTCTATCTGCTCCTCGGCGCCGAGTTCCTCGCCATCGCGCAGATCATCGTCTACGCCGGAGCCGTCATGGTCCTCTTCACCTTCGTCGTTATGCTTCTCAACGTCGGAGAAGAAGAGAAAACCCACGGCAGCAAAATCGCCAAAGCCGTCGGCTTTCCCGCCGTCGCAGTCATTCTGGGAGTCATCGCCACCATCATCCTCCAGGCCCAGAAGCAGCTAGGCCACGTCAGCCTTAGCGATGGCATCACCACCACCCAGGAGCTAAGCCGCGTCCTCTTTCACGACCTGCTGCTGCCTTTCGAGCTGACCTCGGTCCTCATCCTCGTCGCCATTCTCGGAGCAGTCGCCCTCGCTCGAAAGGAGGGCCATTCATGATTCCAAGCAGCTGGTATCTCATCCTCAGCGCTCTTCTCTTCGCCATGGGAGTAGTCGGTTTCCTCATCAAGCGCAATCTCATTACCGTCTTTATGTCCATCGAGCTCATGCTCAACGCGGTCAATCTCTCCTTCGTCACCTTTGCCCACGAGTGGCACGCTGTCAAAGGACAGATCTTCGTCTTCTTCGTCATGGTCGTCGCCGCCGCTGAAGCAGCCGTCGGCTTGGCCATCATCATCGCCATCTTCCGCTCACGTGCCACACTCAACGTCGACCAGATCGACCTAATGAAGCTCTGACGAATCTATGAACGAACCGGCCCTATTTCTGCCTCTGATCCCGCTGCTGCCCTTCCTCGGCTTCCTGCTGAATGGACTCCTGGGCCGCCGCCTGCCAAAGGCACTCGTCTCGACCATCGCGCTAGCCTTCCCGCTCGCGTCCTTCCTCATCGTCGCGCGCGACGCATTCATGATCTTGTCCGGCTCGCTCGCCGTGCCGATTGCAGAACAAAGCGCCCCCGACTGGATCACCGCCGGCGCTCTCCACATCAGCTTCACCTTCGGCCTGGATCAGCTCACCGCAGTGATGCTGCTGATCATCACCGGAGTCGGCTTCCTCATCCACATCTACTCAGTCGGCTACATGGCCCACGAAGAGGGGTACTGGCGCTTCTTCGCCTATCTCAATCTCTTCCTCTTCTTCATGACCATCCTCGTCCTCGCCCAGAACGTGCTGCTTATGTTCGTCGGCTGGGAGGGCGTCGGCCTCGCATCCTATCTGCTCATCGGCTTCTACTTCAACCGCGACTCAGCCGCCGTCGCCGGCCGCAAGGCATTTGTCGTCAACCGCATCGGCGACTTCGGATTCCTGATCGGAATCTTCCTTCTCCTCGCCCATTTCGGCACTCTGAGCTTCGCCGAGATCAGCAAATCCATCGCCGCTCAGCCAGCATTGCAGGGCGGTTACATTACCGCCATCGCCCTCTGCCTGCTCGTGGGAGCCTGCGGCAAATCCGCGCAGATCCCGCTTTATATCTGGCTCCCCGACGCCATGGAAGGCCCAACGCCCGTCTCGGCGCTCATCCACGCCGCCACCATGGTTACCGCCGGCGTCTACATGATCGCCCGCACCCATTTCATCTTTGATCGCTCGCCCTTCGCGCTTGGCGCCGTCGCCATCATCGGAGCAGCCACCACCCTCTTCGCCGCCACCATCGCCCTCGTTCAGACCGACATCAAACGCGTCCTCGCTTACTCCACTATCTCCCAGCTTGGATACATGTTCCTCGGCTGCGGAGTCGCCGCCTACTCCGCGGCCGTCTTCCACCTGATGACCCACGCCTTCTTCAAGGCCCTGCTCTTCCTCGCCGCAGGCTCCGTCATCCACGGCCTAAGCGGCGAGCAGGACATGCGCAAGATGGGCGGCCTGCGCAAGAAGATGCCGATCACCTTCTGGACCATGACAGCTGGCGTCATCGCAATCGCCGGCATCTTCCCCTTCGCCGGATTCTTCTCCAAAGACCAGATCCTCTACGACGACTTCGAGCACGGCCTTCTCGGCCACTCCATCTACTTCGTCGGCCTTCTCACCGCAGGCCTGACCAGCTTCTACATGTTCCGCCTCTGGTACCTCACCTTCTTCGGCGAATCTCGCGCAGAAGCCTCGCACGACGACCACGGCCACATGCACGAACCTCATGAGAGTCCCTGGGTCATGCTCGCCCCGCTGGTCATCCTCGCCATCCTCTCCCTCATCGGCGGCTGGATAGGCACTGAGCGCTTCGACAACTTCCTCGCGCCCGCCGTAGGCGCGGCCATTGACCCAGCCACTCAGCCCGGTGGCAAGACTTTCGATCTCGACCTCAGTCTTGTAGCGTTGGCAGTATCCCTGTTGGGCTGGTTCATCGCGCATCTCTTCTACTTCCGCAAAAACGAGCGCGCCGCAAAGCTGGCCGCCTCTGCCCCCGGCGTCTACAGTCTGCTCATCAACAAGTTCTGGATCGACGAGATCTACAACGCCCTCTTCGTTCAGCCAGCCCTCTTCATCTCCCGCTACCTCCTCGGCTGGATCGGCGAAACCGTCATCATCCGCGGCTCAGCATGGCTCCTCGCCGGTATCACAGGTCTATTCGGCGAGCTCTTCCGTCGCTGGCAGTCCGGCAATCTTCGCTCTTATTCCGCCTGGCTCGCCGCCGGAGCAGCAGCACTTCTCATCCTCGCCGCCGTCGTCCTCTTCGGCCACTATAACTTCGATTTCGCGATCGCATGGGCGGGGCGTTAGACATGGATAGCCTGAATCCAACCATCCTCACCCTGATCCTCCTTGCCCCGTTGGCTGGCGCGCTCACCGTCGCGCTCTTCCCCGAGAAGCTTGCCCGCTGGATCGCCCTGCTCGCCGCCTTACTTACCTTCCTGCTCACGCTGCATCTGCCCGCGCACTACATCCCCACTCCAGGCGGCTTCCAGTTCGTACAGGACATACCGTGGATAGCCAACCCCACGATTCACTACCACGTCGGCATCGACGGCCTCTCGCTATGGCTCGTCGTCCTTACTGGTCTGCTCGCCCCTGTCGGCGTCCTCGCCAGTTGGAAGACCATCGACACCCGCCCCAAGAACTTCTACTCCCTCTTCCTGCTCCAGCAGGTCGCAATGCTCGGCGTCTTCGTCTCGCTCGACCTCATGCTCTACTACGGCTTCTGGGAGCTATCCCTCGTCCCGATGGCCATCCTCATCGCCATGTATGGTCGTACCAAATCCGAAAACGCCGGACCCCGCGCCGCAGTCCGCTTCTTCCTTTACACCTTCATCCCCTCCGCGCCGCTGCTCGTCGCAATCCTCTGGCTCTATGCCATAAGAGGCAGCTTCGACTTCTCCACCCTCCGCATCGCCATAGCCGCCGGCCAAATTCCTATCAACGGCCTCTTCTGGGCATCACTCGCCTTCCTGCTTGCTTTCGCTGTCAAAGTCCCAGTCCTCGGCCTGCACGGCTGGCTACCCGACACCTTCTCTGAAGCCCCCGTAGCCATGGCCATGGTGGTAGCTGGCAAGCTCGGCCTCTACTCCCTCATCCGCTTCCACGTCGGCCTATTCCCCGCGCAGGCCTATCATGTCGCGCCGTGGCTCATAGCTCTAGCAGCCATTGGCATCCTCTACGGAGCGCTACTTGCTCTCGTACAAAAAGACTTCTGGAAGCTCCTCGCCTATGCCACCATATCGAGCCTCAGCTTCTGCACCCTCGGCATCTACGGATTCACCCTCGCCGGCGTAGACGGCAGCGTCTTCCAGACCCTCAATGAAGGCGTAATCGGAGCGGCTCTCTTCGTGCTTCTCGGTGTCTTGTATGACCGCTTCGGCACCAGCCAGATCAGCATCTATGGCGGACTCGCAGGCAAGACCCCATCCCTCGCCACGCTCTTCGTCATCAGTAGCCTTGCGATGATCGGCCTGCCACTGCTCAACGGCTTCGTCGGCGAATTCCTCGTCCTCTCCAGCACCTTCACCGGCGTAAGCCACGGCTGGGCCATCACCGCCACTATCGGAGTCATCCTCTCCGCCGCCTACATGCTCACTCTCGTTCAAAAAATCTTCTACGGCCTCGAATCGCAGGAAGTCATCACCGCCTCTAACTCGGCCCCGATCCCAGACCTCAATGTCCGCGAAAAGCTCATCCTCTGGCCGCTCGCCATCCTCATGCTCGTCATGGGAGTCGCCCCCAACCTCTGGCTCGCTGCAATCGAACCCGGAATCCAAGGAGGCACCAGCCTCAGCGCCCGCCCATTCCCCGATTGCAACGCGCCGCACGTCAAATGCCGCGTCGTACTCCGGGCCATTTTCTTATCAGGAGGACAGCGATGACCACCGTCCCTGACCTCTATCGCATCCTCCCTGAGGTCATCCTCACCGTCACCGGCATCCTCATCATGCTCATCGATGCCGCCATGGCACCCGCCGCCAGCCGACGTAGCCTCGGCTGGCTAGCGGCAATCGGCACCACCATCGCCCTCTGGGCCAGTCTCTGGCAGCTCTCCCTCCCAGCCGGCACCGCATTCTTCTCCACCATTCAGACCGACGCCTTCAGCGTCTTCTTCCACGTCCTCATCTGCGGAATCGTCCTCGTAGCCCTCCTGCTCTCGCTTGACTCACTGCCCGCAAACCAACATCACCGCGGCGAATACTTCGCCCTCATCACCTTCGGCGCAGTCGGCATGTGCCTGCTCACCTCCGCCGTCGAACTACTCGTCGTCTTCATCTCTCTCGAAATCTCCTCCATCTCCACCTACATCCTTGCGGGATACCGCAAAAACACCGGCAAGAGTCCAGAAGCCGCCATCAAGTACTTCCTCCTCGGCTCCTTCGCCACCGGCTTTCTCCTCTACGGAGTAGCCCTGATCTTCGGCGCGACCGGCTCCACGCAGATCAACGACATCGCGACCCTCATCCCCATTGCGAAATCGCATTCCCTCGTCGTCATCTCGCTAGCGCTGATCCTTGTCGGAGTCCTCTTCAAAGTCTCCGCCGTGCCCTTCCATGTCTGGACCCCCGACGTCTACGAAGGCGCGCCCTCGCCCGTCGTCGCCCTAATGTCCACGGCTCCCAAGGCCGCCGCCTTCGCCCTGCTCATCCGCATCGTCTACGGCAGCTTCCCGCTCCTCAGGCCCATGTGGCTCCCGCTCATCTGGATCGTCGCCGTAGCCTCCATGACCATCGGCAACCTCGCCGCCATGCGCCAGGATAACGTCAAGCGCATGCTCGCCTACTCCTCCATCGCCCACGCCGGCTACCTGCTCGCAGCCTTCGGAGGAATCGGCGTCAGCGGCATCGCCGCGGCAGCCTTCTATATCGCCGCCTACGCCGCGATGAACGTCGGCATCTTCGCCGTAGTCACCATCGTCAGCGGCTACGACGAGCACCTGCCACTCATTCAGGATTTCCGCGGCCTCATCTACCGTTCCCCGCTCCTCGGCGGCCTGCTGCTCCTCTTCCTTCTCTCGCTCATCGGAATCCCCTTCACCGGCGGCTTCTTCGGCAAGTTCTACTCCTTCTCCACAGCCCTCCAGGGCGGAGCCGTCTGGCTCGGCGTCATCGGCCTGCTCAACTCCGGCCTGGCAGCGTACTACTACCTCAAGCTCGCCGTAAGCGTCGCCCGCGCCCCAGTCGCAGGAACCCCCGAACCACCGCGGCCTCAACTCGGCCTCGCAGCCTCCGTAGCTTTAGCCTTCGCCGCCGCCGCCACGCTGATCCTCGGCATGGTCCCCGGCCAGGTCCTCAACGCAGCCCAATCCGCCGCCCGGACCTTCACCTTCCAGATCTCCGCAGAAAAATAGCCGATCCCCGCGTTCCCCGGGCGAATCGAAAAGCCAAATGGAATTCGACCTCTCACAGTCCATCGCTCTTCTCGTCCGCACGCCGGCAGCCCTCAACACTCTTCTCAGCGGCCTCCCCGATGCATGGACCACGCATAACGAAGGCGAAGGCACCTGGACAGTCACTGAAGTCATCGCCCACCTGATCGAGTGCGAGCACACCAACTGGATGCCGCGCGCTAAGTCCATCCTGCAATCGACCGAGCCGCAGCCCTTCGCATCCTTCGATCGCGAGGGATACAAGCAGGACAATCAAGTCAGATCACTGCCGCAACGGCTCGACGAATTCGCCCGCATCCGAGCCACATCCCTCGACGAGCTTCGCGCCCTGAACCTCCAGCCAACCGACTTCAACCGCCGCGGCGTCCATTCCGTCTTCGGCCCCGTCACGCTGTCGCAGCTGCTCTCCACCTGGACCGTCCACGACATGACCCACCTGCACCAGATCTCCCGTATCCTCGCTCACCAATACCGCGAAGCGGTCGGCCCCTGGAGTCAGTACCTAGGCGTGCTTCACTGCAACGGTCACAGCGCCTAGCGCGGCTTCCGTGAGAAGGCCGGGAGATGGCAGGCGCTCAAGACAGGAGCCCGCATCATGATCCATTCATCGAAACAGGCCATCTCCCAACCGATTTTCAGCTCGATCGCAGCGCAGCTCTTCGTGAGAGACCTTCAGGTTTCGTGTGATTTCTTCACTGGCAAGCTTGGCTTCGTTGTTGATTTCATCTACGGCAATCCGCCGTTCTACGGACAGGTCAGCCGCGACCGCGCTCGACTGGCCTTACGGCATATCGATGAGCCGGTCTTTGCCGGGGATATTCGAGAGCGTGAGCACCTTCTCTCAGCTTCGATCACCGTAAGCAGTTCAGAAGAGATCGAAGGTCTGTTTCTGACGTATCAGACGGCGAAGGCACCATTCCATCAAACTCTCAGGAATGAGCCGTGGAGGGCCAAGACCTTTATCGTGAAAGACCCCGACGGCAACCTGATTCTCTTCGCCGGGCCCGCAAGCTAGAAGACAGATAAGCAGTTATCCCCAACGCATCTCATCCCATCGATACCTCGAACAAGCTGTTGTAGAACTCCGCCGCCAGCCCAAGCACTCGCTCCCTCGAATACTTCTCCACCACCCAGGCCCGCGCCGCGTCCCCCATGCGCCTGCGCCTCCCCTCATCCCGAAGAAGCTTCAGCGCCGCCCCCACAATCGCCTCATGCATCCCCGGAGGAACCAGCAACCCCGTAACCTCTGGAAGCACGGCATCTCGCGCACCCGTCGACTCTGTCGTAATCACCGGCAGCCCACTCGCAGCCGCCTCCAGCACAACGTTTGGAAATCCCTCCCGATGCGTCGGCAGCACCAGCAAATCCATCACCAGATAGTAAGGAGCCGTGTCGCGCGCAAAACCCGTATGTACAATCCGCGGATGGCCGGCAATACGCTCTCTCCACCGAACATCGAGCGCGTCCTCCGACCCATCGAACCACCCCACCAGCAGCAGCCAGCACTCCGGCTCCGCCAGCAAAATCTCCTCAAAAGCCACCAGCAGTTCGGGAACGCCCTTATCGTTCGTCAGCCGCCCAACAAACCCCAGCACCGGCGCCCCCTCCGGAATTCCCAATTCTCCCCGTAGATCACCCGACCTTGGAGCAGACTTCGCGGGCGAAAACCGCTCCGTATCCACCCCATTGCTGCTCCCGTCCCCCAACACCAGCAGCTTCTCCGCCGGAGCTATCCGCAACCCCATCGCCGCAGTCCGCAGAGTCTCGCTGTTGCATAGCACCACATGTGCGCATCCGGCCGCAATCCGCTCCGACCACAGCAACAGCCACCGCTTAACCCCGCGCACAGTCTCCAGCTTCAACCCTCGGAGCGTATACACCCGATGCGGGACTCGCAGAATCCATGCCGCCACGTTCCCCAGCAAACCGGCCTTCGGTGTGCTGAAATCCGTAATCTCCGGCCGCAGGCGCGCCAAAAACAGCAGTAGCGCAGAGAACGACCAAAGGTCAGCAATCGGCGAAATTCCCCGCCGCATGCAGATCGGCCACGTCACAACTCCCTCGTCCAGTGCCATCCGCTTCAGCAGTTCTCCCGGCGAAGAAGTCAGCGTTACCTCAAATCCCGCTGCCCGCAATGCACGCAACCGGCCATTGAGCACCAAGCAGGTCTGCTCATGGGTAACCCCCACCACCATCCGCCTTGGCGCGGCCCCCAATGGAGACGCATCCGCGTGCAAGTGCATCTCTCTCTGCTGCGTTACATCGAAAACGGGCATTATCGAGCCTTCATTCCACAGTGCAGCGCACAACGAAAGACACAAACTCTCGCTCGCGCATCGAGTCAGTAACCAGTTCGCAGGATTATTTTGGTAATAGTAGCCGAACCAGCATCAATCGTCTAGTAATCCCTTTAGATTCCGAGTAATCTAGCTGCTAAACCACACATGAAAACCCCAGCTCCCGCGTCTCGCCCCGTCGCGCAGAGAATCAGGCTGCTTCTGCTCATTCCCCACCTCGGCGGAGGCGGCGCCGAACGCGTCACCGCGCTGCTCGCCTCGCACCTTCCACCCGAACGCTACGAAATCCACCTCGCCCTCGTCACCGTCAGTCCTGAAGGTCACGACCGGATTCCACCCTCCGTCCGCGTTCATCGCCTCCGAGCCCCACGCGTCCGTCGCGCCTGGTTCTCGCTGCTTCGCCTCATCTGGCGCGTTCGCCCCCACGTCATACTCTCCGGAATCTTCCATCTCAACTTCCTCATCCTCGCGCTAAAGCCCCTTCTGCCTCGCAAAACCCGCCTCCTAGTCCGCCAGAACTCAACCGCAACAGCCTCAGCCACCGCAGGAGCCCGCGCCGGTTACCGTCTGCTTTACCCCCGAGCCCACGCCGTCATCTGCCAGTCCCAGCCCATGGCCGTCGACCTCGAAGCCAACTTCCGTCTCCCACGTGAGCGGCTTCGCGTCCTTGCCAACCCGGTCGATATTGCCTCTATTCGATCAGCCTCCACTCCGTCACCCTCAACAGAGCCGTGGCCACTCCTCCTCGTAGTCTGCCGCCTCTCTCACGAAAAAGGCATCGATCTCCTCATTCTTGCCATGGCTGCCGTCAGACTCCGCCATCCCGCCGCGCGCCTCATGATTCTCGGCACTGGCCCTGAGCAGCTCAACCACCTTCGCCTCATTCGCGAACTCGACCTCGAGGACTCGGTCATTCTCGCCGGGCACCGCGCCGACCCGACGCCGTGGTATCACCGCGCCACCCTGTTTGTCCTGCCTTCCCGCCACGAAGGCATGCCCAACGCCCTGCTTGAAGCTGCAGCCGCCGGCCTCCCGATCGTCGCCACGCCCTGCTGTGGCGGCGTGTGCGAGCTTCTCCAACACGCCCCAGGAACATGGTTAGCCTCCGCGATCACATCCGAAGCTCTTACCCATTCCATCCTTGCGGCGCTCGCAACTATGACCGCCGCTCAAGTCCATCCACGCCGCTTCGAACATGCCTTCCTAGCACCCTTCGAGCTCCCGGCCGCAATCCGGGCGTGGGACAACCTTTTCTGCGAGCTGACACCGTGACCCACCTCGCCTTCATCATCCCAACCATCGATGAAATCGGCGGCGGCGAGCGCCAGGTCCTTGTGCTCGCAAGAGCCTTCTCCGAGCGCGGCTGGCGAGTTACGTTGATCACTCTCTCGGGCTCACGCGCACAAGACGATCCCCAACTGGCCGAATCCGGCGTAACCTGTCTCTCTCTCAAAATGCGCAAAGCCTGGATCGACCCTCGCGGATGGCTCCGCTACCTCGCCTGGGCCGCGCGCAATCGCCTAGACATCGTCCACGCCCATCTGCCCCACGCCACATGGTTCGCCCGCTGCATGCGCCTGTTTTCACCAATCCGCGTCCACATCGATACCATTCACACCAGTAAGACCGGCAGTCTCAGCCGCCGTCTCGCCTATCGCCTCACACACTGCCTCAGCAATCGCGTCACCTGCGTAAGCAAAGCCGCGGCCTCCGCTGTCCTGAACGCTGGAATGGTGCGCAGCAACGGCCTACTTGTAATCCCCAACGGCGTCCCGGTGCCGCCACGCTCCTTAGAACATCCGTCGTTCGATCGGGACTTTTATTGGATAGCCGTAGGCCGCCTAGCTCCGGTAAAAGACTACCCAACCCTGCTAAAAGCCTTCGCCGGGCTCCCCGAGACAGCTCAACTCACGATCGTCGGTGCCGGTCCTGAAGAAGAAAAACTCCGTGCCCTGAGTTCCTCACTCAACATCGCAGACCGCGTCCATTTCGCCGGCTTCCACCGGGATATCCACCCCCTGCTCAATCGGGCCGACGCATTCGTCCAATCCTCCCTCTGGGAGGGGCTTCCCACCAGCATCCTCGAAGCCTCGGCCGCCGGCCTCGCCATCGCAGCCACCAACGCCGCCGGCACCTGTGAAGCGACAATCCCCGGCCACACAGCCGTCCTCGTCCCCATAGCAGACATCAAGGCCCTCGAAGCCGCCATGACGCAAATCATGCAAATGTCGTCTGAAACCCGCGCCCAGATGGGCTGGCGGGGTCGCCAGTTCGTCGAACAGAACTACGCGCTTCCAACGGTCGTCGATGCCTGGCACACCCTCTACAACCGGTTGCTGGCCGAGCAGCCAACCCCATCCCGCTTCGCCAAATCTCCTACCAGATCCCCAGCCGTCGGCGCAGCTTCGACATCCCGATCCGCATCAACATCCGTTCACGAAAGATCCCGTCCGTCACCGTCCGATGCGCAATCGGCCACTCAGCCAGCACCCGCTCCACACAAGTAAACTGCCCCGCAAATCGCTCCAGAAACTCCCCCAGTTGCGAAGCCGCACTCTCATCTGCTGTATTCGGATGCACGCAGATCGTCCACAAGCCCGACCGCCGCTGTTCCGGCCCCCAAAGCTGTTGAGGAATCCACGTCACCCCACTCCGCCGGAACGGCCTGCTCGCGAAGCCGTCCGACACCACGTCAATCCCCTCGTCACGTAGAATCTCCAGCGTCACGCGATCGAACCCATGCCGTGGAGCTACCCACACCGTGGGCCTCAACCCGTGACCGCGCAAGATCGTCAATCCCGCGCGAATCCACTCCCGCTGGCAACCCTTCGGTGCCCCGGCAAACTCCGTCTGACGATGCATCGGAATCAAACCCGCCCCATCCGTCAGGCAGAGGTGCTGATATCCATGCATTCCAATCGTTGCGCCATCGGCCTGGAGCCCGCGCATCTCTCCCCAGAAACCCACATGAACCGGTCCCCGATTCAGTTCCGGATCCTGATTGTCCGGCACCACCGCCAGAATCGGCTTCAACCTGTACCGCGCAATCAGTGGCAGATACCATTCCCATCGCGCCCGGTCCATCGTCGGACACAGGTCGTCAAAACGCAGCAGAAACTGCGCCCGAGCCGGCCGCTGCACGACACTCACGCGGTCACCATCCCATCCGGATTCGACGCCCCATCCGGCGGCATCAGACGGTAAGCCCAGAAGCAAAGAAAGATAAATGTGCTCACTGTCCAAAGCGACGTCGCCAGCGCGATCCCCGCCACCCCATACCAGCGCATCAACACCAGGTTCAGCACCACGTCCAGAACCAGGTTGATAATCCCGCAATACAGAATCAACGACGTCTTCCGAATCGCCACCAGGTACCGGTAGAAGACCCGACTCACAATAAAGAATGGCAACTGAATCGCGTACATCGCCTGCACCGGAGCCACCGCCGCTGTGTCCGCCGGTCCGAAATTTCCATGCTGAAAGGTCAACCGGATCAACAGCCGCGAGCCCAGAATCATCACTAGCGCCACGGGAATCGAGATCAACGCCGTAATCCGAACATACGTATTCAACGTGTGCCGGCAACCGGCCCAGTCTCCACGCGCCACAAGTTGAGAAAAGTAAGGAGTCACAGCCGTTGCAATCGCTCCCGCCAGCAGATACAAAATCACGCTGACAAACCGGTTCGCATACACGAGCGTAGACACGCTCCCGGGTGAAAGAGTTGCGGCCATTCCCTGATCGACCAGCAAGCCGCTCGAAGCCACCAGCCCGCTCAACATTACCGGCCCATACTGCCCGATCACTTCGCGCATCGCGTCAGTCATCCCGTGCCAATGCAACCGAAATCGATAGCCATGCGTCTGCATCATCCAGATCATCAACGACATATGCACCGCAGCGCCTGCCACATTGGCATACACCAGGATCCAGATGCCAAATTGCCCGGAAAGCAGCCACGCCCCCAGGATGATGGCGAGCGGCGTAACAATCGGCGCCAGTGCAGGCCACGCGAATCGTTCAAATGTGTTCAGTACTGCCGTGCAATTCGAGGCGATCCCGGCCAGCAGCACCACCGGCAGACTTCCATAAAAGAGTTGTTCGGTCAGCCGCAGCTTCTCTGGGGAAAAATGCCCTGCAATCAGGGGAAAAATCAGCGGCGCAGCCAGCGCCATCGCTACGGACCCCACGGCCAGCAACAGGCAGATCCAGGCCATCGCGCTGGAAAGCAGCTCCTGCGCCTTCGAAGGCCCTTCCGTCTCCCTCACCCGCACCAGCGTCGGAATCAGAGCCTGGTTCATCGACTCCGAGAACAGATTCACCAGCATTCCAGGAATCAGGAAGGCAATCAGAAACGCATCCATTGCGTCGCTTCGCCCAAACACCCCGGCGACAACGAATTCCTTCGCTGCCGCCACCACCTTCACGAGTATCCCAGCTACCGTAACGATCAGAGCCGCGCGAAAAATCCGGCGATTGATGCTCGGTCCGCCGCTCCAATCCGGTCCCGGATCTGGACCCACCTCTAGCCCAGCCGTCACCTCCGGCTCAAAAAGCGTCGTCGAAATCGAGGGTTGTCCAGATTCTCCAGGCATCTTGGGTGACGAAACCTATCGCCAGTCTATCGGACTGCGTAGACCCGTTCCGCCGCGCCCTCTGGCTCCCGTCCAGAAAACACCCTCGCCATCGAATTTGCCTGTTCTGTTTCGAACCTTCCCGCAAGTGCAATCAGCCCAAAGAGCAGCCAGGTCACCCGGTTTTCCTCAACCGATCCAGCCATCGACGTAATCGCCCACACCACAATCAACGTTCCCATCGCCATTCGGACCAGTCCGCGCGTCTGCGCTGCCGCCCGCACCACCGCGCCGATCACCGCGGAAAAAATCGCGACCCCCACTAGGCCGCCCGTCACCAGCACTGCCATCACCGTGTTGTGCGCCGTATCGGTCGCCCCCAGACCGGCTGCGCTTGCAAAAGTCCCCGCCCCATAACCCCACCACGGAGCCTGCCGGAAGGCCTGCCATCCCGACACCCAGATCCCAAGCCGTTCATTCAGGTCTCCGGAAGCGATCTGTTCCGGAATCGTAAGCAGTCTCGCCAGCGAATCCGCCGGCACAAACAGCCACAGCGCAGACGCCATAACCGCCAGCCCCACAAAGATCATCGATGCCGCTCGCGGACGCCAAACCACCAGCACCATCGCCGAGCCCACCAGCGCCGCGAACGCCCCTGAAAAGCCGCCACGTGAAGCTGTCAGCAACACGGCCGCCAGCCCCGCCGGAAGATAACAGATCGCCAGCATTCGGGCCAGCCAGCGATGATCCGTCGCAAACAGCAGCGCCGCCACCGGAAATCCCAGGTCCAGAAAACGCGCCACATCATTCGGATCCTGCCCCTCAGCCACAAACCGTATCTGTTCAGCCGCCATCGCGCTCGCCGAGGCATAGTTCATCAGCGTCAGAATCACCAGAACCCAGCATCCAGCAACAAACGCGCGCAGCAAAGTACGCAATTGCTGCGGAGTCTCCACTACCTCCCAGGCGAGCCACACCACCATCATCACCTGAAAGTACGACCGCATCTTTTCCAGAGTCGTCGCCGGATCAATCGTCCAGATATAGCTGCAGGCAAAATACAGATAGAGCCCCAACACCACCCATTGCAGCGCCCCAGGCACGCGCATCCCTCTCCGCATCAGCACCGCCGGGACCACAACCAGCAACAACGCAATCCCCAGTATTCGCGCTACGTTGCCCCACGGCTCCCCGGCATCCAGTGAGTACTCCCAAGGCACGGCGAAGACAAATCCCACCAGCAATATCCAAGCCACCCGCCCCACAATCCCTCCAAGAACATGCAAAACGCTAACTTGATAACTCGCTGACCAACTAGCTCCCCGAACTCAAAACCTCTGCGAGTAAACCAGCCCCGCATAAATCGTCACCCCAATCGCTGACTGAATCGCCGACTCGAGTGTCTTGTTCATCAACGTCTTTGTAGCGCTGTCAGGAACAAACAAAATATCCCGATCCCGCACCGGCTGATCCGGATCCTGCCCGCGAATCATCCGCTTCAGATTCAGCGTCGTCAGCGTCCTTCCTCCCGGCTGATCGCGAATCAGAATCGCCTTCGAAGCCGCCGAATTCGGCGTCGATCCCCATGCCAACGAAAGCGCCTGTACCACCGTCAGCCCCTGAACTGGATCCACAGCAAACCCACCTGGTCTCACCACGTCGCCAATCACATACACCAGCCCGGCCCGGCTGATCAGGATCGTGTCCCCCGGAGCTAATTCCGGGTTATGATCCACCTTCCCTCCTGTCCCGCTTGGATCAAGCACCACCGGGTGCGCCGTATGCGGATCATCGCGATGAAACACACTCACCAGCCGTCCCGCATTCGGCGAAAGTCCAGACGCCGACGAGATCAAATCCAGCATGCGGTGATGCACCGTGTACGGATAAACCCCCGGCCTCGCTACCTCGCCCAGAACGCTCACATCCTGCCCAACCGCATTCGTCACCAGCACAGCCACTCGCGGATGCAGCAGCATGCCCTCATCCACAAACGCCTTCTCGATCGCCCTCGAAGCCTCCTGCTCCGAAAGCCCCGTCAGCTTCAGTTGCCCCACCAGCGGCAGCCCTACCGTGCCATCTGCAGCCACTCGCACTGCCGCATGAAACTCCGGCGTATGAAACTCGCTCACATCCAGAAAATCCCCAGCCGCAATCGGCAGCGCCATCGCCATTCCAGCAATCCGCGTCCCCGAATCCGCCAACGCCTGTCCCTGCGCTGGCGCGGCAGAATTCCATATCGGCGGAGCTTCCTTGGGATTCGGCGCATGACTCACCGGCGGATCGACCGGCACCCGAACCACCCCGGTCGGCAACCCTGAAGTACTCGGCGTAGGAGCCTGCCCCCGAGCCTCAGAGCCGAGCGCAACGAGGGCAATCACCAGCCCGGCCGCCACCGCCTTCGGTCGCCCCCCAACAGGTCGCAGCGCCTCCAGCAGCAACGCCCCTCCCAGCGCCAGCCACAAGCTCGAAAACACAGTGATCCCTAAGTACAGTGGCAAATCCGGAGCCACAGGCTTGAACGGTTCCCGCGCCGGATCCACCACCGAAATGCTCGACCCATGCACGCCATCCGTCAATCCCGCCTCCTCGATCTTCTGTCTCAGTCGCGAACACAGCGCACGCCCCGCCGCGACCTCTTCCCGCATCACCCCGTACTGCATCGCCGCGTCATTCTGCCGCAACCCGTCCTCCATCCGCGCATCCAGTTGCCGCCGCAGCAAATCTTCCCGATCCGCCGCGGCCTTCCATGTCCGTCGAAACGCCTCTGTAAGATTCAGGTCCTCAGCCTTCACCTGCTGATCGATCTCCGCCAGTGCTCGCTGCAGCTCCACCACCCGCGGAAAATTCGGTCCATGCTCAGCCTTCAACTGGGCCAGCTCCACACCCGCTTCGCTCGCCCTAGCCCGTAGCTGCTGCACCAGCGCCGCACCGCCCGGCCCCATCTCCGCCTGCATCTCGGGATTCGTCGCCAGTACCTGCTCAGGATTTCCCGCCTGCGCCTCCCGGTAAAGCGACTCGCGCAAAATGCGATCCCCACTCGCCGCCGCAAGCAGCCGACCCGTCTCATCCACCTGCATCTGCACCGGATCGCGCAGCGTCTCCACAGGCTGTCCGCCCGGCGTTTGCTGCTCGGCGCTCATCAACCCATGCTTGCGTTCAAACTCGCCCAGCCGCTTCTCCTTCAGCTCCACTTCCGCAGTCAGCCTCTGCAGCTGTCCCCGCAGCCACACCGAAGCCTCAGCGGTAGCATCGGCCCTGCCCTGACTCTCAGAAGCCTTGTAACTCGCAATCAGCTGATTCACCACCTTCGCCGACAGCGCCGCGTCCCTGCTTCGAAACCGAATCTCAATCAGCAGCGTCCTCGGCACAATCCGCACATGCAGGCGCTTCTCAAATCTTTCGAGCAGATAGCCCTGTGCCTCCGCGCTTGGCTTCCCAGCATCGAATCCCGGAAACCTTCCCGCAAACCCACGCACAAATCCCGGCGACTCGTAGAGGCGCAGCCCGGTAATCACCTGCCACGCCAGCCGTTCCGAACGCAGCACATTCACTATCGTCTCGAGCTGCAATGGAGTGCTAAGAATCGACAGCGCAGCCGGCGACTCTGTTGCATCCAGATTCAGCGTCGAGCCCTGCTGCATCCGTAGAGCTACCCGAGCGATCGCCTCAAACTGATTCGGCGCAATCAGGCAATAGACAAGGCAAAGCCCCACCAGTCCTCCAATCACACCAAACACAAACCGCCGCCGCCGCCCAGTCAGCCCAGCCAGCTCACGAATCGACAGACGATTGCGTTCAACTACACCATGTCCAAAACGGGCTTCACTGCCATTCCCAAAATGGGAATCAGCGGACGCAGGCATACGTTCCTTATCCGGAGCAGGGGAATCCGTCACGAACAATAACCTCACGGACGAGATGGCCACACGCGCGCCACAGCCCGCACAAATCACAGCGAAGATGTTTACCTGAGAAGGTACTCAAAGTGTGCTGTATTTAATCCAATCCGTCAATCTTTCTCAAAAAGAAATCTCAACAGCTGGCCTTCGGTCTTTAATCCTTGATTCCTATTCCCTAATCCCTGCCCCTGTACCACTCCACCGTCCGCCGCAGCCCTTCACCAAACGCCACTTGCGGCGAATACCCCAGCAGCTCTCCCGCCAGCGAAATATCCGCGAGCGAATGCTTGATATCCCCCGCCCGCTCCGGCGCATACTCGACGGGACCGCTGTACCCCGTGATAGTCCGCAGTTCTTCAACTACCTCGTTCAAGGTAATCCGCACTCCAGTCGCCACATTCATCACCTGCCCCGCAACCCTCTCACCGGCTGCACTCGCAGCCAGCAGATTCGCCTCCACCACATTCTCGATAAAGGTAAAATCCCGGCTAGTCTCTCCATCGCCATAGATGGTGGGCCGCTCCCCCGCCAGCATCTTCCGGCAAAAGACCGCCAGCACTCCCGAATACTGCGAAGTCGGATCCTGGTATGGCCCAAAAACATTGAAATACCGCAGCGAAATCGTCTCCATCTCGTACACCCGTGTAAACGAACGCATATAGTACTCGCCGGCTAGCTTTGCGACCGCATAAGGCGAGATCGGATTCGGCAGCATACCCTCGTGCTTCGGCAGCGTCGGAGTATCCCCATAAGCCGAGGAAGAAGCCGCATAAACCACCCTTCGCACACCAGCCTGCTTCGCCGCCCACAGCAGGTTTACTGTGGCATCCACGCAAGCCTCATTCGAAGCCACCGGATCCTCGACCGATCGGGGCACCGAAGGCAGCGCCGCCTCGTGAAAAATCACCTCAACTCCATCGCAGGCATTCTCACAAACCGCAGCCTCGGCCAGATCTCCCTCAACAAACTCCATCGCCTCCAGCCCAACAAGATTGGCGCGCTTGCCTGTAGCAAAGTTATCCACACCGCGCACAGCTTCCCCGCGCTTCAACAACGCCGCCGCAATCGACCTTCCAATAAATCCCGCCGCCCCGGTAACCAGATACTTAGCCAATCGAACTCTCCTTTGAACTCTTATCCAGAATAACCAGCCGTCTTCTTCCCGGCGCAGTAAGAGCTTGCCAGGTGCCCTGCGTTTCGGCCTTGAGATGTGGGACGGCGTCCCGCGCACCAACACCCGAAGCGCTGCCAAGCCCCATTCAAATAAACCCGGTCACAGATGAGGTGTTTTTCCGCCTGCGCACGCGTTCTCAAATAGAACCTCCGGAGAACGCCCATGTCCCTACCTCGTTCGTTCCAATCTCGCCTGACCCAACCTTGTTCACTCATCACAACAGCCCTGGCATTGTTGACGACCCTGCAACTCGGCACCCTGACCGCTATAGCTCAGCAGCTCAAGACCATGAACCCACCTGGCGGCGGCACAATCGTCTACGGCCAGGTCGCCGGCCAAACCACCGAGGCCGGAGCCATGGCTACATCCTGCACAACCTGCACCAGAATCTCGGCGAAAAACCCCAGGTCGGCAAGCTCTTTCAAGTCAAGGGCTCACAATCTGTCGCCGCCTTCTTCAGCGTCTCGCGTCACGATCAGGGCGCCGGCAAAGGCCCTCTGCAGGTCGGCGGCCTCATCATCGCCACCAAGGTCACCACTGATCACGTCGAGGCCGCGCTCGTCTCTGACGAAGCCTCGCGCTTTCCCAAGACCCTCAATCCCAACATGAAGATGCTCTTCAACGCCTGGCATCCCTTCGCCGGTGCGCCCACGGCCACTTCCGGCGGAGCCAGCGCCCCCGCCGCGCAACTCCGGCAAGTCACACTCCCGGATAACTCCGCCAGCATCGGCCTGCCCGACGGCTGGCAGGTCATTCCACGCCTGAGCGGCGGAGGAACCATCATTGCATTCGGTCCAAATGGAGAATCCGCCGAAATGGACACCACATTCCTGGCCGCCGACCCACGCAACCCCAGCGTCCAGCAAACGCTCCAGCAGTTGCGCAGCGGCCGGCTCCGCAACACGGCCTATGCGTCTGCCATCTACTACCAATACGGCGGAGACCTCTCCCAGGCCTTCGTCTACGTGATGCAGCACACGCGTCAAAAAAACGGATTGCCTCAGGCCACCTACCACTTCATCAGCGTTACACCCGTGCCCGCCGGCGGCCAGCAGGCCTGCGTTCACATGGTCGGCACCGATGACATGAACGATGGCGAAGGGCCAAGAGAGCTCAACACCGTCTATTGCGAAACTCCTCCCGGCCGCTTCGGCAACTGGATGAGCGAGGCCTATTCCACCATGGCTCCCCAGGCCGTCGCAACCAGAGAACGGGCAACTCTGGCCGCCATCATGCAAAGCTTCAACGTCAACATGCAGGTCGTGCAGCAGCAGGCCAACCGCATTGCTGCCCCAGCCATCGATCAAATCCACGCCATCGGCCGCGCCGCTGCCGACCAGGCCCGCTCCGCTCACGAACGCAACGACATCCAGAACAGCAGCGTCTATCAACACTGGGACAACAACGACAAACGCAGTCAGGAATTCGAAAACTACCAGCTCGGCTACAGCGTCATCTCCACCACCGACAACCAGTACCACGGCACCTTCTGGAACGAAGACGCCGACGCCATCGTCAAGTCCCACCCCGACAAATTCGAATACATCAACGCTCCCAACTACTGGAAAGGTATCGACTACTGATTGAACATCACACTGGCGTGAGGGTGCCCTAGGTCTCGATTTTGAGACTTGGGGCATGATCTATGCTTTTACAATCAAGAAACCATGACGATTCACCGCGCCCTGCTCGCAGCCGCTCTCTGTTGCCTCGCTCCAATCGCTCTCGAAGCCCAGCGCCCCGCCGCCAATATGACCCCCGAAGAGCGTCAGGCCCTGATCACCAAGCGCGAATCCATCGAAGCCGACCTCGAAAAAATCGCCATCATCGACCGCAAAGTCATGGTTCCCATGCGCGATGGCAAGCGCATGGCCGCGGACATCTACCGCCCCAAAGACACGTCGAAGAAATACCCCATCATCTTCAGCCGCACCCCCTACAACTTCAATTTCTGGGACGTCCGCCTCAGCACCTGGCGCGACATGTCCACCGAGCTCGACGCCGTCAAGCGCGGCTACATCCTCATCGACATGAACGAGCGCGGCCATTTCTTCTCCGAAGGCAACTACGACATCCTCGGCGCGCCGCTCACCGACGCCGACGACCAGTTCACATGGATGGCCAATCAACCCTGGTCCAGCGGCAAGATTGGCCTCATCGGCTGCAGCTCCACAGCCGAGTGGCAGATGGCAGCAGCCTCCCTTGGTAACAAAGCCCTCACCACCATCATCCCCGAGAGCTTCGGCGCCGGAGTAGGCAAAGTTGGCCCCTACAACGAACAAGGCAACTGGTACCGTGGCGGAGCGGTCCAAATGCTCTTCATTGACTGGCTCTACGGCGAGCAGAATCAGATCCGTCCACAGTTCCCCGCCGACACTTCGCAGGCCGACCTCATCGCCGCGTCGAAGCTATTCGATCTCGCCCCGCAGATGCCTCCAGTCGACTGGGCCAAAGCCTTCCAGCATCTCCCCGAAAAGGACTTCTTCAAAGCCGTCAACGGCCCACGGGGCATCTTCGCCGACAAGATGCCCAACACCACCGGCGGAGCCATGATCGAGCGCACGCCCAACGATCCCGCATGGCGCAAAGGCGGCATCTGGCGATCCGACACCATGCCCATCAACGTTCCCGGCCTATGGGTCATGACGTGGTATGACGTTTCGATCGGCCCCAACCTCGCCGCCTACAACTTCGTTCGCTCGCACGCCAACGGCGAAGCCGCCAACGAGCAATATGCCATCATCGCCCCCACTCTCCACTGCGGCTACAAGCGCGCCACCGAAAAGACCGTAGTCGGCGAACGCGATATGGGCGATGCACGCCTCGACTACGATGCCATCACCTACGCGTGGTTCGACAAGTTCCTCAAAGGCGAAGACAACACTCCTATCGAAAAGATGCCAAAGGTGCAGTACTACACCATGGGCCTCAACAAGTGGCAGCACTCCAACACCTGGCCTCCGGAGGGCGCACAGCCCATCACACTGACACTCTCAAGCGCAGGCCACGCCAACACCCTCCATGGCGACGGAGTCCTGATCGCGCCTAAGTCGCAACTCCTGGGCTTCGCCTCAAGCCCCGATGCGTCCAAAGCAGACCAGCCCGACACTTTCACCTACGACCCCATGCACCCCACGCCCAGCTACGGAGGCAACGTCTGCTGCGCAGCTAATTCCATCCCCGGCAACGGAGGCGCACTTGACCAGCGCAAGATGGAGGAACGTGAAGACATCCTCGTCTACACCAGCGAACCCTTAACCGCAGACGCCGAAATAAGCGGCCCCATCATCGCCACCTTCTACGTCTCCTCCGACGTGAAAGACACCGACGTCACCGCCAAGCTGATCGACGTCCTCCCTGACGGCACCGCCTACAACCTCGACGAAACCATCCAGCGCCTGCGATACCGCGAAGGCGACGACCATCTCGTCTGGCTCGAAAAAGGCAAAGTCTACAAGGTCACCCTCACGCCCATGAACACCTCAAACCTCTTCGCCGCTGGCCATCGTATCCGCCTCGAAATTGCCGGCTCCAACTTCCCCCGCTTCGATCGTAACCTCAACACCGGCGGCAACAACTACGACGAAACCACCTCAGCAGTAGCCCACACCCAGATCCACCACAGCCCTC
>Ga0206972_1013_pt1 | contig 58540 bp, 54 predicted proteins | sample Alteio_BWOrgHeat_86_FD_152925 | JGI IMG/M metagenome (GOLD analysis project Ga0206972, IMG submission 152925) | Enriched cells from forest soil in Barre Woods Harvard Forest LTER site, Petersham, Massachusetts, United States -... | ecosystem: Environmental > Terrestrial > Soil > Temperate forest >...
TCTCACATCTTTAAGCTCACTTCAACTAGATCTTTCCGGAATTACTCCGATGTTGCAAAAGCTTTTAATGCGAAACTGAGTATTCAGAGAGAGAATGGATTATTACATCTCATAAACTACACCTAAACACCCGTAATCGACGGAGATTTTTTATAGCTAATTTGCTTTTACATGTAAAAGAGGGAAGATTCTTCTCTGAACCTCTTGCGTAATTTCTGAGGCTGCAAATAAAAGAATTTCCTCCACTATAATAATTTGCGCAGGCTCTATCCTAACTGAGTTGGGTTTAAGTTCTTTAGTTCTTTCAAGAAAAAGGGATGAGGAAGAGTTGTAGAAAAACCCTCTTGTACAACCTCTTCTTGACATCAGATCAAAAAGCCGTTCGATGATTCCACCCCAGTACGGGCACGGATACTGCACTTAATTATTCCTTTTTCGTTTAATTTCAGATCAAAATTTAACTGTTTTGAGTGATTTTTTTTATTAACTGAATTAGATTTCTCTTGTTGTGTATTTGCAGTTATATTTTTTTAATTTAAATCGGTAAGTGAAAAAAATCAATCTTTAAATAAAATTAATTATAAATATAATCCTATATCACAATTAGGAGGTCTAACAATGTCATTATCCGGCTTAGTTTCTTTAACTTTACAAGCGACAGAGCAGCCAGCGCCTATGCTTGCTCTTTCACAAACTACATCTAAACACGCAATGACTGGCATAAACGCTATCCCTAGCGCCGTTTTTGGACGTATATTAAGCTTCCTTCCTGCTCAACAAATAACTCGCGTCCATCATGTATGCCAAGCTTGGCGTAAGCTATCTCTCGTCAACGAAGGCTGTCTAGATCTTTCTGGACTGCCCAATTTATCAGATGGCGATCTTAAAACCATTCTTGATAAAGCAAGTGGTGCTCGCATTACCTCTATCAATCTATCTAATTGTAAGAATATCACAGATGCTGGCCTTGCCCATCTATCAAAACTCACATCTCTAAGCTCACTTAATCTAAGCTGGTGCATAAACATCACAGATGCTGGCCTTGCCAATCTAGTAACTCTCACATCTCTAAGATCACTTAATCTAAGAGGGTACACAAACATCACAGATGATGGCCTTGCCCATCTAGTAACTCTCACATCTCTAACTTCACTTAATCTAAGTGAGTGTTCAAACATCACAGATGCTGCCCTTGCCCATCTAGTAACTCTCACATCTCTAACCTCACTTAATCTAAGCGGGTGCACAGATTTCACAGATGCTGGCCTTGCCTGTCTAGTAACCCTCACCTCTCTAAGCTCACTTGATTTATGCGGGTGCTATAACATTACAGATGCTGGCCTTGCCTATCTAGTACCTCTTACATTTTTAAGCTCACTTAATCTAAGTTGGTGCACAAACATCACAGATGCTGGCCTTGCCCATCTAGCAACTCTCACACTCTTAAGCTCACTTAATCTAAACGGGTGCTATAAGATCACAGATGCTGGCCTTGCCCAGCTAGTAACTCTCACACTCTTAAGTTCACTTAATCTAAGCGGGTGCACAAACCTCACAGATGCAGGCCTTGTCCATCTAATAACTCTTACACTCTTAAGATCACTTAATCTAAGCTGGTGCACAAATATCACAGATGCTGGCCTTGCCCATCTAGTAACTTTCACACTCTTAAGCTGTCTTGATCTATGCGGGTGCTATAATATCACAGATGCTGGCCTTGCCCATCTAGTAACTCTCACACTCTTAAGCTCACTTGATCTAAGCTGGTGCTATAAGATCACAGATGCTGGCCTTGCCCATCTAGTAACTCTCACACTCTTAAGCTCACTTCAACTAGATCATTTGAGGGTTACCTTCGATGCTGCAAAAGCTTTTAAGGCGAAACTGAGCATTTTTCGGATGTATATTAAGCTTCCTTCCTGTGCAACAAATAACTCGCGTCCATTATGTATGCCAAGCTTGGCGTAAGCTACTGTCAAAGCTAAGGTGAACTATCTTGGCTTTGTCACGCAGAGTCAAAATTCGCACAACCTAAACGGGCGCAGTATAAGTGACGCTGTCATGTTGGTTGTATTTCAGTATACTTGAGAGCATTTTCTCTAACACAAAGATCACTTCAGCAAGAGAGCCCAATGCGCATCTTCATTGTCATATATTGTACGAATGAAAAAATCCACCAACTTTGGCATAGTGGAAAGCTCGGTAATGGGGGTAAAGTGCAACCGAGGAAGCGAGCCTTCAATTTTTGTCACTCTTTCTTGGAGATAATAGATCTGCATTGAATCTTTATGCTTTGAGCGACAGTCTCGTATCCGCAACACAACGCCAGATTCTGTAGAAGTTAAGGCGAAACCAATCCCTTGTGCACTAAAGAATGTTTCTAGTGAACGATTATTAAGGAGTTCAAGAGTGCTTTTGGGCACATGGCGTTGAAAGATATCCAACAAGGACTCTTCCACATTTATCAACCTACCTTTTTGAGGAGTTTGCCTTTGTTCTAAACCCCGCACACTTTTTTCTAGATCACCAAGTCGAGTAACGGCGTGGGAGTCCTTAGAAAATGTCCGATTTACAACTCTTGGAATAGATGTAGCACAAAAAATTCGGCGAACAGCAAACGACATAGGAACCTTCCTCATGATTCTTTTGTAAAAAGCGTAGGCAATCTCTTATTTACTGTAAAGATTTGATAAGAAAATGTGGATGGGTGTCAGAGAAAGTCAATGATTGGACAGGCCGAGAAGCTCCTATTGAATACAATTGGTCTTGAGCAACGCTATCTAAGCATACAATTAGAAATAGGATGAAATGGCTCATTAGATCAATGAAGAGAAACAGGAGTTGTTGTCGGGCATACTTCACGTAGCTTAGCTAAAATTAAGCTGATAGCTGCTTGATTATATCCTCCTTCTGGGACGATTACATCGGCATATTTTTTGCTGGGTTCTACGAAGGAGTCATGCATGGGCTTTACAGTAGTTAAATATTGCTCCTTTACGCTATTAAAATCACGAGACCGCTCTTTCATATCTCGCTCAATGCGTCGAATCACGCGAACATCATCATCAGTGTCGACGAAGATTTTGATATCAAAAAGATCCCTAACTTCTGAAGCTGCAAATAAAAGAATTCCCTCCACTATAATAATTTGCGCAGGCTCTATCCTTTCGGTTTTCTTTTCTCTAGCATGGATATGAAAATTATAGGTGGGTCGTTCGATAGCTCGTCCCTTCTTCAAGTCGATTAAATGTTGTCGAAGGAGTGAGAATTCTATAGAGTCAGGATGGTCAAAATTTCCCTTTCCTCGCTCTTCGAATGAGATGTTGGAAAGATCCTTGTAGTAAGAATCTTGACTGATCAACACGGATTCTGGAAAGGCATGATGTACTTTCTCCGCAAGAGTTGTTTTTCCGGATCCTGTACCACCTGCAATCCCAACAACAATTGTCGCATTAGCAAAAACACTAGCAGTAAACGCGATAAAAAATAGAAATGCTTTAATCATCTTCTTCCCCAAGAAAAAAATTAGTCAGAAAAATTGCAAGACTTTCGTAAATGTCTGTAGACATAGGGCATTCCGGTAAAGAATATCATGGCTCTTGGTGTTATGGCAGCGACTCTAGCAGAGCTCCCTTTATACATCCCTTTGACGCCTTCTTCTTTGAGAATGCGTTGTGCACATTTCAATGCTGAACGATCGGGAAAATGTTGACGATCCATGCCGCTTAATTGTACCCGTAATTTGAGTACGCCCAGAGGATTTGAGATCGCAGCTGCAGTGCCCCAACTAAGACCATTGATAGCGGCTTGCTGAATGACCGAAAGTTCTTCTATACTAGTATGATCCTTTGCCAATTTTCTTAGTCGACCGGCAAATAATTCGCCAAATGCATTGACGGCACCAAAATTAGCTAATTGCACCCAATAACCTCGGTACAGCTCTCGGATCCCGCCTTTTTTTAGCAATAACTTGGCGATTTCTGTGGCCCTTTTGTTTTCAAAACTTGGGTCTTTGATTGCCTTTGGAGATTGCTGAATTTCGCTTAATACAGCAGCTGTCGTCCAACCGCATGTGGAACCAGCAAATTGACCTCCACATCCAGCAAGAAGATTGGCAGAGTCTGATTCCCCTAAGTACTCTCTTGTGAAATGGGATCCTACGCAGTAGGCACCCGTTCCCATAATACTTCCAGCTGCTACAGTGGGAAATCCAGAGTAACACCCGCGCAAACCTTCACTGGAAATGACCATTCTCGCAGTATGGAGCCATCCACTAGAATTAATCTTTGCAGCATCAGATGCCAATTTTCTTGTCTGTATGACAAGAGATAGATTTGTAAAGCTGTCTGCGAATAAACCGAAGCTTCCTCCTGCAGCCATCCGCAAGAATAAGTCTTCTGTTTTTGATGGCTTTGGTAACACAATGGGCTCTTGTGGCTGTCCAGGCGGAAAGTCAGAACTTTGATTTCTTTTTATCGTTGAGGTGAGGATAGGCAATGCCATGATTCTGTCTCCGCAAAAAGCAAAATGCAAGAAGCACTTTCTCATTTGTTTACTTATTTTCCAAGCACCAAAACCCAAGACAAAAAACTATATTTTTTACCACCCGCTTCGCTAGAGAGCACAGAGCCGCTCTCTGTGGGCTCTGTGCTCTCTAGCGAAGCGGGTGGTAAAAAAATAAAGCAAACTCTCACATATGAGTTCACATATTTTATTAGCGCAACTCAAAGAGGTTGGTTTAAAAGTTTGATGACTTCGCTTTCCCATTCAGCTGGGTGTTTCACCTTGGGCATGGGGAAGGATTTTTTGACTGTGATTTTGCCAACTTGTCTTTCAACATCTAGTGTGCGCTGTGTGCACTTGATGAGGGTGAAGTGATGGCTGCTAGCAAAGAGACGCAAGCGAGTCAAGTGGTAGAGCCAGAGAACTGGTTCTGGATACGGGCCAAAGCGATCCTTGAGTTCAGTGAGCAGTGCATCGAGTTCTTCATTGGTTCCAGCTTCACCAAAACGGTGATAGAGTTCCATGCGTAGAGAGGATTCATTGATGTAAGTGTCAGGTAGAGAAGCGTTGTAGGGGAATTCGATTTTGGTTTCTGTAAACGAGGGGGATGAACGTCGTTTAAGAGCATCGACAGCTTTTTTTAATAACTTGCAATAGAGATGAAATCCAATGGATGCGACTTGTCCTGATTGTTGAGTGCCCAAGATATCTCCAGCGCCCCGAATTTCTAAATCGCGCATCGCCACTTTCATTCCAGCACCATATCCTGAGGCTTCTGCTAAAGCAGATAAGCGTCGTCGTGTGAGTTCGGGTAGAGAAGCGTGTCTTGGGATGAGAAAATAAGCATAGGCAGGGCGATTCCATCTGCCGACTCGACCACGCATCTGGTAGAGATCGGCTAAGCCAAAGGTATCTGCGCGATCGATCAGGATTGTATTGGCATTGGGAATATCGATCCCATTTTCAATAATCGTGGTGGCAACGAGGATATCAGCTGTGCCCGACTTAAAGGCGTGAAACACAGAGTCGAGTTCATCGGCTGACATCTGACCATGTCCTGTGACGATTCGGGCTTCTGGTAACAGTTTCTGGAGTTCTTCCGTTACGCGAAAGATGGTTTCGACGCGGTTGTGGATGAAGAAGGCTTGCCCATCGCGCGCTAATTCGCGCATGAGTGCGTTGTGAATGAGTATAGAATCTCGCTCGGCAAGAAGAGTTTTGATGGGCAGACGGTCTTGAGGTGGTGTGTTGATGATTGAGATATCGCGCGAGCCGATTAGAGAAAGATAAAGTGTGCGAGGGATGGGAGTGGCAGAAAGGGTCAGACAGTCTACACCCACTTTAGCTTTTTTTAAATGCTCTTTTGCACGCACGCCAAAGCGCTGTTCTTCGTCAATGATGATTAGACCCAGATCTTTAAATTGAACGTCCTTGCTGATGATCCGGTGCGTGCCAATGATGATATCGACAGTGCCTTCTTTGGCTTTTTTGATCGTTTCTAAGATCTCTTTGCGCGAGCGAAAACGGGACAGTACGCCAATGTTGATGGGGAAATTGGCCATGCGCGCACAAAAGGTTTCGTAATGTTGCATCGCTAGCACAGTTGTAGGAACGAGCACTGCCACTTGTTTTTTGCCGTCAGCAACAGCTTTAAAGGCCGCTCGCATCGCCACTTCCGTCTTGCCATATCCCACATCTCCACAGATTAATCTGTCCATGGCTTTGGGCGATTGCATATCTTGTGAGATGGCAGCGATCGCTTGTAACTGATCTTCCGTTTCCACAAAGGGAAAGTCTTCTTGGAAGGAGCGCATATCTTGAGAATCAGCACCAAAAACATGACCACCTTGAATCACCCGTTCTGCATGCATGCGCAAAAGTTGATCGGCGTAGCCCATGATGGCTTGTTGTGCGTTTAAACGAGTGCGTTGCCATCGCGCGGTTCCCAATTGACTTAAGGTGGGCATCTCTTCTTTGACCCCAATGTAGCGACTGACTAAATGGGATTGGGAGACGGGGACGTAGAGTTTGCTATTGTCGGCGTACTCCAGCAGCATGTACTCAGTGAGAATGCCCTGATGATCAGGTCTTTTTTCTACACCTAAGTATTTTGCGATTCCATGATGGAAATGAACAACGACATCACCCGGAACAAGGGCGTGAAATTCTGAGGCTGGGGTGTGCGCTGTACTGCGCCATTTTTGTCTGCGAGGCTTGAGTCGATGTGTCAGCTCTGTCGTGGGGATTAAAGCAAAATTCGCATCGTCGATGACAAATCCACCTGAAAGGTAGCCTGTTGAAAAGTCGGTGTGTTGAGGAAGTTTGATCTCCTGTTGGTGCAGTCTTTCTTGCAAAGCGTGTTTTTCTGATTCGGTCGAACAAAGAAATTCGATATGAAGTTGGGCGTGGTGGGGCTGACCCAGGGTGTGGAGAATTTCATCTGCTGTGGCTGCTGCTTGGTTGTCTAACGAGGAGAAGTAATCACCAATGGGATGAAAAGGGTGTTTCCATCTCTTGGTCGAGATCGTTTGATTGAGGATCTGGAAAGAGAGAGGTTGTAATGGTTCTTTGCCAGTATAAAAAGCGCGTCCGGTTTTTTGTGACATGCGCACGTCGGATAGCTCTTCCACTTTTTGATGGGTCCAAAAATGGGTCACAAGGGGTTGTGCTTGCTGAAGAAAATCTTCGAAAGAGATGAAGTAAGAGGATTGAGCTCCCGGAAGAGACTTCAAAGCCACATAGCGATCTTCTAAGTTCAATAGATCGTTAAAAATGAGGAGGGTATTGGGTCCTAGATAATCGAGAAGAGAACACAGTGTTTTTTCTTTTTGCAATAGAGCAACTTCCGATGCCGATGAAAGGAAGAGTTCTTCCCGTTTGCCTGTCGACTTTTGGCTGATCGGATCAAAGGTGCGAATCTCTTCAAGCGTGTCGCCAAAAAACTCTAAGCGGTAAGGATCTGTAGAAGAAAGAGGAAAAAGATCGATGATGCCGCCACGTACAGCAAATTCTCCTTTATCTGCAACGAGTGGAACTTGTCTAAAGCCCAGTTCAGTTAAGAAAGCAGGAAGAGTACCAAATGAAAGTGTCTGATTTTTTTTCCATACATGACAGGTACTGTTCAACAACTTCTTGGAAGGAAGTTTCTGTAAGACAGCTTGTAGAGAAGCTAAGATAACATGGGGATGCTGTTGCGTCAGGATGCTGTTTAAAACCTCGAAACGCTTGCCCACGAGGTCGGGACTGGGTGGGATCTCTTCTCCGGGTAAAACTTCCCAAGAGGGAAAATCAACAACGCTTGGCAAAGAAAAATGAGCGAGATCATCATAGAGTTTGTCTTCGCTACTGCTGCTGATCACCAAAATGTTTTTTTTGGTCGCTTGTGCAATGAGAGAAATGAGGATTGCTTTAGAGGCATCCCAAAGTTGTTCGACAAGAAGCGTCTTCTCTTGTGAACACAAGGTCGAAAAAGTGATAAGAGAGGGACTGTTCTCTATTTTTTTGTTGCTAGCCATTGCTTTGCTTGCTCAAATGCTTGTGTCAACCCTTCTGGATGTTTACCACCAGCTTGAGCTTGTGTGTCCTTCCCTCCGCCACTTCCTTGGATGCAGGTGGCGATTTCTTTAACGAGTTGTACTGCTTGAATACCGCGCTGAGCGAGATCTTGTGAGACGCGGGCGATCAGTTGGCATTTACCCTCTTCCTTGACGCCGATTAAAATGACACCTGAGGGCAGTTGTGAGGCTAAGTCATCGACAAGCTCGCGCACAAGTTCGGCGTCAATGGTGACCGTTCCAGTAATCAGGCGAATCGAGCCAATGGTTTGCGTTTGTTGGAGAAGATCCTTAGCCAGTTGCTTAAGACCTGCGCGTTTAAATTGCTTGAGCTGTTGTGTGAGTTGTTTATTCTCTTCCACTAAAGCTGTTGTCCTCTCTACGAGTTTTGAGGGTGAGATCTTAAAAAGATCAGCGGCGTGTTGAGAGATATCTTCGAGTTCATACATGAAGTGCTCAGCCATTTTTCCCGTGAACGCTTCAATGCGTCGCACCCCAGCTGCTACACTGCCTTCTTTGGCGATTCTGAAAAGACCAATTGTTCCTGTTGCTTGAACGTGTGTGCCTCCGCAGAGCTCCTTTGAGTAATCGATATCAACCACGCGCACTTTGGAGCCGTATTTCTCGCCAAAAAATTGTTTGATTTCCTGATGCGTTTGCGCTTCATCATAGGGAATTTCGAATGTGTTGACAGGCGTGTTGTTCCGAATTTTTTCATTCACGAGCTCTTCCAAATGGCGGAGCTCTTCTTTGGTCGGAGCTTTATGGTGATTAAAATCAAAGCGCAAACGGTTGGGTTCAACGAGAGATCCTGCTTGATGGATATGAGAGCCAAAAACGCGCTGCAATGCCCAGTGCAGAAGATGAGTTGCCGTATGATTATTGGCGATGCGGCATCGACGCTCATGATCAATTTTAGCTAAGATGACATCTCCTACTTTGAGAGCTCCTTGACTCAGCCGACCCACATGGGCTGTTAAGCCTGAATAAGGAGATTGGCAATCCGTGACGTGAAAAGTGGCTGTAGCGTGAGTCAGTCTACCTGAGTCACCAACTTGACCTCCTTTTTCAGCATAGAAAGGTGTTTGGTTTAAAATGATCGTGGCTTCTTGTCCTTCTTGAAGAGCTGAAACAAATGCGCCATTCACAACGATGGCACTGACCTTGGCCTCCGCCTCTTCACACGTGTAGCCCACAAATTCTGTGGAGCCGTGTTGGGTGACAAAGTCTTTGTACACATTTTGTTGCACTTGTTGCCCTTCGACCACATGTGCGCTGCGTGAGCGTTCACGAGCTTGCTCTTCGAGCTGTTGATACGATTCTAGGTTGACTTGCAATCCGGTATCTTTAGCAATGAGCAGAACTTCTTCAAGAGGAAATCCATAGGTATCTTTAAGTTTAAAAGCGTCTTCCCCGGTGATTTGCTTTAGGGAACTTGTTTGCGCTTTTTCAATGATCGTATTGAGAATGTTACCACCGCGCTTTAAGGTGCGGATGAACGATTCTTCTTCTAAGGTTAATACCTCGGCAATTCTGTTCTGCGCATTGGAAAGCTCTCGGTAATCAGTTCCCATTTCACCAACGAGTTTGGGCAAGATCTTTGCCAAAAAAGGATCTTGCAATCCAAGAGTGCGTCCGTATCTAACAGCACGTCGTATCAGTTTGCGCAAGATGTACCCACGCTCGACATTGCTGGGTTGCGCGCCATCGGCAATAGCAAAGGAAAGGGCGCGGATGTGATCGGCGATCACGTGAAAAGCTGGTGCAGAGGGGTGATCGGCGTGATAGGGTTTACCAGATACTTGCTCAATCTGAGCAATGAGAGCGCGCAGGACGTCGGTAGCAAATACAGATTCGACGCCTAAACACAGCGAGACGACGCGTTCAAGACCTGCGCCGGTATCGATCGATTGTTTGGGAAGAGGTTGAAACGCTCCTGCCTGATCGCGGTTAAACTGCATGAAGACAAGATTCCAGAATTCTAAGAAACGGGTTCCGGCTTCATCTTCTTTTGGAGAAGTAGCAGATCCAAATTTATCTCCCTTATCGAAATATAGCTCAGAGCAAGGTCCGCAAGGTCCTGTATCTCCCATGGCCCAGAAGTTGTCCTTTTCTCCCATGCGCACAATTTTTTTCTCAGGGACAATCTTTTTCCACAACTCAAACGCTTCATCGTCTTCTTGGAAGATGGTGATCCAGATCTTCTCCGGATCAAATCGAAAGACCTCAGTTGAAACCTCCCAAGAAAAAGCAATTGCTTCCTTTTTGAAGTAATCGCCGAAGGAGAAATTGCCCAACATTTCGAAGAAAGTGAGGTGGCGAGAGGTATGTCCAACATTGTCTAAATCGTTGTGCTTTCCCCCGACGCGGATGCACTTCTGTGAGCTTGCAGCTCTCGTATAATCTCGATGGCTTTTTCCTAAAAATACATCTTTAAATTGATTCATTCCCGCATTGATAAATAGCAAAGTTGGGTCATCATGGGGGACTACAGAGGAGGAAGGGACAATGGCGTGCTGTTTATCTTTGAAGTACTTGAGAAAATTTCTTCTAATCTCTTGTGAAAGCATAGATCGGATCCGTAAAATAGAGAATGAGGTCAAAGTTACCATATTCGATGGGAAATGTCAAAATGACAATCGTTGAAACTGTGGCATTCTTTCTAAATGCAAAGGATTGATCCTTTGCCTTCCAGGAGAATCCTCTAGATGACTAGTAGGAAATTGTATGAGTTTTTTTCTACATTTCTTTAATTTAAAAGGATAAATAGTAAAAAATGAAATTTTGAATACAATGTTAATCACAGTTGTAATTAGGAGATTTAATAATGTCATTGTCCGGCTTAATTCCTTTAACTTTACAAGCGACAGCACAGCCAGAGTCTGTGCCTGCGCCTTCACAGGCTAAACCCAAACCCGCAACGACTGACATACAGGCTATCCCTAGCTCCGTTTTCGGACGGATATTAAGCTTCCTTCCTGCCCAACAAATAATTCGCGTCCATCATGTGTGCCGAGATTGGCGTAACCTACCTCTCGTCAACGATGGTTGTCTAGATCTTTCTGGACTGCGCAATTTATCGGATAGCGACCTTAAAACCATTCTTGATAAAGCAAGTGGTACTCGCATTACATCTATCAATCTATTTGAATGCGAGAAAATCACAGATGCTGGCCTTGCGCATCTATCAAAACTCACATCTCTAATCTCACTTAATCTAAAGGAGTGCGGTAAGATTACAGATGCTGGCCTTGCCCATCTAGTCACTCTCACATCTCTAATCTCACTTAATCTAAAGGGGTGCGATAACATCACAGATGCTGGCCTTGCCCATCTAGTCACTCTCACATCTTTAAGCTCACTTGATCTAAGTCGGTGCGAAAATATTACAGATGCTGGCCTTTCCAATCTATCAGAACTCACACTCTTAAGCTCACTTAATCTATGCTTTTGTAGAAACATCACAGATGCTGGCCTTGCCCATCTATCAAAACTCACATCTCTAATCTCACTTGATTTATATGGGTGCCATAACATCACAAATGCTGGCCTTGCCAATCTAGTTACTCTCACACTCTTAAGCTCACTTGATCTAAGCGTGTGCGATAATATCACAGATGCTGGCCTTGCCAATCTATCAAAACTCCCACTCTTAAGCTCACTTAATCTAAGCTGGTGTGATAAGATTACAGATGCTGGCCTTGCCCATCTAGTAACTCTCACATCTCTAAGTTCACTTGATCTAAGAGGATGTGATAATATCACAGATGCTGGCCTTGCCCATCTATCAAAATTCAAATCTCTACGCTTATTTCAACTGTATGCTTTGGATTACCTAGATGAGCCGGGGTTTACCTTTGATACTCGGCCAATAGCTTTTAAGGCGAAAAATTGATTCCTGTCCAATAGCTCTTGTAAGCCAAAAGGGGGCGATCAATGGGAAAAAAGCATCGCTTTAATGATCTAGCACGGTTTAGGCTAGCTATGATCGAGGTGATCAAAAATCGCGTTCTCCCAGCTAAATGATGTATACTACGCTCGCTAACAACGGAAAACATAGAAATTTGGCTTCTGATGTCCCTGAAGAGGGTCTAGCGTGTTCACAAAGGATGTAGCTAAAACAGAACCTAAGATACTCGAAGCTATACTCAATAAGGGCCCGCCGAAGCTGCAGGAGAATAGAGCAATGTGTCTTCCTAATAAGGATCGATCCATTCCATGCTGTTGAGCAAAAGAGGCGAGAAGAGGTCGTATTTTTGCTTCTATAAGTGATCCAATAGCAGCTATTACTCCTGCAATGATCCCCATTGCGGGATTGAAACCACTAATCACTGTCGTCACAGCACCTGAGATCAAGGCGCTTGTACCGGCTGTTTTCACTTCTTGGGGAAGGTCGTTATAGAATTTCTTTACGCTGTTTTCTAAGGATGTCCAAGTTGTTGCTGGCATGAGCTTCTCTCTTTAAGTTTTCAAAAAATTATCGTTGTTTTGGATTAAATGATCATCTAAAAAATGAGGAAATCTTTCTAAAAAGTCGATGACAAGCGTATGATTTAAGCTTTGAAATATAAATGTGGAGAAAGCGACATGGATGCAGAGTTAAAAAAGCAATTGGGAAAGATTGCGAACACAGTCAGAGAACTCTCGATGGAAGCGGTGCAAAAAGCGGATTCGGGTCATCCTGGATTGCCGATGGGCTGTGCGGAGTTTGGTGCTTTTTTATACGGAGTTCTTCTACGTCATAATCCCAAAAATCCCAAATGGCTTAATCGAGATCGGTTTGTCCTTTCAGCCGGGCATGGCTCGATGTTTCTGTATTCCCTTTTGCACTTAAGTGGCTTTGATCTCTCTATGGATGAGATCAAGCGGTTTCGCCAGATACATTCTAAAACTCCTGGGCATCCTGAATATCATATTACGCCCGGAGTGGAAGCCACAACTGGCCCCTTGGGACAAGGAGTCGGAAATGCTGTCGGACAAGCGTTGGGCTTAAAGCTGCTGGGAGCGAGATTTAATAGTTCGGGATATCCGCTGTTTTCAGCGAAGGTTTATTGCTTAGCTGGAGACGGCTGCATCATGGAAGGGGTTTCCTCGGAGGCATCTTCATTTGCAGGTCATTTAGGGTTAGACAATCTCATCTTAATTCACGATGCCAATAAGGTCACACTGGATGGCTTTTTAGCTGAATCCTGCTCGGAAGATACAAAAATGCGTTACCAAGCTTATGGTTGGGAAGTGTACGAGGTGGATGGTTATGATTTTGATGCGATGGAAAAAGTGTTTTTTCACCTGCGCGATCATCAGACGAAGCCCGCCTATGTGATGTTGCACACTGTGATCGGAAAAGGATCTCCTAACAAAGCCGGCACGCATAAAGTGCATGGTTCTCCTCTTGGCGTTGAAGAAGTGAAAGCCACTAAAAAAGCTTTGGGACTTCCAGAGGAAGAATTTTATGTGCCGCAATCAGTTCACAATTTTTTTGAACAAAAACTTCCTAAGGATGCCGCTCTCGAACAAAAATGGAAGGAGATGTTGCGCAACTGGTCTGAAGGCAAACCTGAACAGTATCAGATGTTCATGCAGATGGTAGAAAAGAGATTGCCTGCAGATCTCGAAGCTCAGCTTGCAAAAATTGAGATCAAAAATCCGATTGCAACACGCAGCTCTTCGCAAGTTATATTGAATACATTAGGTGAGATCTTGCCCCAATTGATTGGTGGGTCCGCTGATTTGTCCGGTTCGGATATGACAATGATGAAAAAATTTCCTCTGATTGCCAAAGGGGACTTTTCTGGAAGAAACATCAAATACGGCATTAGAGAATTTGGGATGGCTACTGCAGCCGCTGGGTTAGCAGAAACTGACATGATCGTCCCTTACATTGGCACATTTCTGACGTTTTCCGATTACATGAGAAATGCAATTCGTTTAGCCGCGTTATCTCGAATTCAGGTGATCTATCAGTTCACGCATGATTCCATTTTCTTAGGCGAAGATGGCCCGACTCATCAGCCGATCGAACATTTAGCAGCCTTGCGCGCTATGCCCTTTTTACGGGTGATTCGCCCAGCGGATAATCACGAAATGAAGATGGCATGGCTTGCTGCCTTGCGTTACCGAGGACCTACTGCCTTAGTGTTATCCCGTCAGGCTTTACCAGAAATCGCAGGATGCCGCGTTTCTTATGATCAAGGTATGGGAAAAGGGGCTTATATTGTCAAAAAGGAAGAGGGAAAACCCCACTTTACACTCATCGCTACAGGTTCGGAATTATCGCTGGCCATGGATGTGGCAACAGCGCTTGAAAAAATTGGGAAATCAGTTCGCGTTATTTCGATGCCTTGCTGGGAAATTTTTGAAGAGCAGAGCGATGATTACAAGCGTCAAGTGATTGGTGGCGACTTGGGTAAACGCGTCAGCATCGAAGCGGCAGTGACCTTTGGATGGTCGAAGTGGATTGGCCCAGAGGGGATCTCTATTGGCATGGAAACTTATGGTGAATCAGCGCCTCAAAGTGATTTAGCTGCAGAGTTTGGATTTAATGTAGATAGCATCCTGGATCGTTTGCTTTCATGAACTCTTTGTTGCTTGATGCTCTTGAGTGTAAAAATGTGCAGCGCCCTCCCGTGTGGTTGATGAGACAGGCTGGGCGCTACATGCCTCAGTATCGAGCTTTGCGTCAACATCACACGCTCTGGGAGATGTTCCATCGCCCTGATTTGGCTGCACAAGTGACGATGTTGCCCATCGATTTATTGGGTGTTGATGCTGCGATTTTATTTTCTGATATCTTAGTCATCGCAGAGTGTCTGGGACTTCACGTCGAATTTCCCGAAAAAGGGGGACCTCGCGTTATCCCTTCTCTTTCTACGAAAGAGCAGATCGACGCTCTTCCCCTCCTCAATGTGGCCAAGACATTAGACTATGTCATGGAAACCATCAGACGCGTGCGAGGTCAACTCGATGTGCCGTTGATTGGTTTTTGCGGAGGCCCCTTTACTGTGGCTACCTACTGCATCGATCCCACCAGTAAAGAGAAGACGCTGGAATGGATAGAGAAAGATCCGATGAGTGTTCACACGTTATTAAAAAAATTAACGACCGTGTCGATTGAGTACTTAACTCTGCAAGTGCAAGCAGGTGTTCAAGTCGTACAGATTTTTGATTCGTGGGCCAATGTGTTATCCGACACCCACTTTCAAGAATTTTGCACGCCTTATCTCGAGCAGATGATTCGTGCGATCAAGCCCTTGGTCCCCGTGATCATTTTTTGTCGCAATGCGAGCCAAAGGTGTCGAGAATTAAGCGCTTTGGTTCCTAGCTGTGTCAGCTGCGATGAGCATATGCCTTTAGCCGAGTTGAGAAAAAAAGTTCCTTATCCCATCGCTTTGCAAGGGAATCTCTCACCCGAACTGCTCAAACGCCCTTTACCTGAAATTCAGGAACACGTGGAGAATTTGTTGAGTGCCATGAAGGGAGATCGCGGCTTTATTTTCAATTTGGGACACGGTGTGCTGCCAGATATTCCTTTTGAACACGTGAAGTATTTGGTTCAACTGATCCAAGCTTAAGAGGTCTGTATGGTTACAGCTGCAAATACCCGTATCTATGTTAATCAAGGACATGGTGAGGTCCAGTTTCACACGGATGCAAACAATGCATTGTCTGTTGAGATCAGAACAAAAAATCTTTTCATGCGATCGGTGATGATGAACGACTTGGGACACATCACTTCTCTTTTTGGAAACCCACAAGTGATGGCCAAATTTGCCACGGGTCTGACGATAAATATGATGCAAGTATACGAGCGAATGAAGGTGTGGATCAAGCGATGGGCTGAACGAGATCCTTATAGTCCCATGGCTGTCTACCATAAAGACACTAATCAATTTGTAGGATTGATCTCGCTGGGACATGGAGATCGACCTGGTGAATCTGAGATAGCATTTCTTCAAGTTAGTCCCAATTGGAACAAAGGATATGGCTCTGAAGCGGCTAAGGCAATGGTTAAAGCTTTTGCACCGGCTACAGTCCGTGAAGGATTCAAACTAGAAGGAAAACCCCTCACCAAGATTGTGGCTACGGCGCGTCCTGATAATCCAGCGAGCTGTAAAATTCTTGAGAAATTGGGGATGCATCTTGATAAAAAAGAGCATAAGTTTGGAGCTCTTCGAAACCATTATTCTTTAGATCCCAATGCAGCTCAAGAAACAATCATTTGCACAGTATCTGCACTATTGCTGCAATGGTTAAACTGTTTCTCTATGACACTCTATTCGATGTACCGATCTTTAGCTACTTTGGGTGGTCGTGTCAGTTGTTCAGTTCAATCTGCTTAAGAGGCAATTATTACACAGGTGGGGACAAGGACACGCAGTGCTTCATCCCCAATTTTCTAGGATCTACTCTCGTGGGCGTATTTTGGTGAGATGTTAGCCTCAACCCCTACCCTCCCGAACGCGTACCTCTTAAACGAAGTAATGGAGGGAATAAGCGCTTTTTTTTGTAAGCAATAAAAGCGCGTCATTATAGTTTTTTGCATGCGCATCTTCGTCTAAGAGGATTGGACTAATAACATTATCAAGTATGCGTTTTTCAGCTTCGCTATGATTAAATGTTATAAATTCAAGAGGACTTTTACGGTCTGGACTTAAGATATCCGTACGAGCGCCATGATCTAGGAGCAATCTAATAGAATCAATATCTCTTCTTAAACAAGCAATATGTAATGGAGTCAATCCAAATTTATTAATTGCGTTTACATCAGCCCCTCTTTTAATTAATTCCTTTGTTAGCTCGATATTGGGTATATTTAAACGATTAAAGTCAGCGTCAAAAAAGGTATATCCTTTAGCAATAGTCATGTGCAAAGGTGTATTATTATTGGACTTGTCTTTCACGCTTAAAGCATCTTGAGAACTATGTTGGATGAGTGCCAGGGCAGTTTCATTTTGTGCATTGGCAATAGCCCAATGCAGCGCTGTATTTCCATAAACACCATCCTGTCCTTGAATACTCAAATTGATGCCGTGTTTCTGTAATATGGGAATAAATTTTGCAGAGCCTGTTTTTCCAATCAGGTGGACAATCGTTTCGCCGGTCTGATAGCGTACAGTTCCATCAGGTGCTACTTTTGTAGTAGGATAGTTGAGCAATTCTTCTCTTCCAGTAATTCTCTCTTCAAATTGTTGCAAGTGCTCAGGAGTGATTTCTCCTCCGTAAATTAGGTCCATTAAAGGTTTTTGGAATTCGTGCAACTTAACTAATTCTTTTTGCGAAAGAGGCTGTTCTGATTTTTTAGATATACTTGAACTTGTAGGGGATTGTGGAATTTCTTTATGTGTTAATGGGTCAGAAGACGATTTAGGAGGGGGTGCATTGAAAATATTTTTTGTAACCAGCATTGGAATTGAATCTTCACTTTTTTGAAGCCCCCCTGCACCTGGTTTTTCAGATGGTTGTGGCGGGATGACTTCTTGTGATGGTATAGCTTTGGTTTTGGTGGTGGGGGCAGGACCTCTGATGATGGTCCATAACATTGGGGCGATCTGGGTAAACTGGTTAACGAAAAATGTCATCGTTTTATCCTGTTAAATATGATTAATATTATTTATATAATATTAATTTTATCTATTTTATTATTTATTGTAAATTTTTTTGCAACTTTGTAGCCGTTAAATTAAAATGTCACCTTTCCGTTAAATAGAAATGTCACTTTTGTTAACCAAAAGTAATTGGTACTTAAGAGGTGACAAGAATGGAAGGACGCTTTTTATGAGTAATAAGGAGCTAAGTCATTTAGCAGTAATGACAAAGCTGCATGAAAGACGGTTAACAATATCGCAAGCATCTGAATATTTAGGACTTAGCAATAGGCAGGTCAAACGGCTCTCTAAACGATTAAGAACGGGGCGAAAGGGCTGATTTCCAGGCAGGTGGGACAAGGACACGCAGTGCTTCGTTCCCCCCGTATGAGGCAAGCGGCAAGAACCCGAAAATCGACAGAACTTTCATTTCGAAAGAGATCTAAAGTCGAGCTAATTTTGCAATTACCTCAATAGTCTCAACGATAGAATCATTATCTCCTCCATATGCTACTAACAGATGGCAGAAATGAAACGCTCCTTGGTATTGATTGATGAGGAGCTCCACCATCTGTGATGTTTTGGAACCATCATAGATCAAGTGATTTTAGAGTTGTGAACTTTGATAGATTATAAATGCCAGCATTTTCTATCTGTGATCGTTACGTACTGGTGGAGATCAAGTGAACTTAAGGGTGTGGGAGTTTCTAGATGATGAAAGTAATCACCTGTGATGTTGTTGCACCCGAGTAGAGAGACTGAGGTTAGAAATGTGAGTTCTGATAGATAGGCAAGACCAACATCTGTAATCTTAGTGCACCAACATAGATCAAGTGAGCTTAAAGATTTGAGTTCTGATAGATAGGCAAGGCCAACATCTGTAATCTTAGTGCACCAATGTAGATCAAGTGATCTTAAAGATTTAAGTTCTGATAGATGGGCAAGGCCAACATCTGTGATCTCTTTGCACGAGTTGAGATTAAGTGATGTTAGAGATGTGAGTTTTGATAGATGGGCAAGGCCATCATCTGTGATCTCTTTGCACGAGTTGAGATTAAGTGATGTTAGAGATGTGAGTTTTGATAGATGGGCAAGGCCAGCATCTGTAATGCGGCTGCAATAACTGAGATTAAGTGAGTTTAGAGATGTGAGTTTTGATAGATCGGCAAGGCCAGCATCTGTGATCTCTTTGCACGATTTTAGATTAAGTGATGTTAGAGATGTGAGGTTTGATAGATCGGCAAGGCCAGCATTTGTAATGTCTGCGCACAAATATAGGTCAAGTGAGTTTAGAGATTTGAGTTTTGATAGATGGGCAAGGCCAACATCTGCGAGATTATAGCAGTTTCTTAGATTCAGTGAGCTTAAAGATGTGAGAGTTACTAGATGGGCAAAGCCAGTACCTGTGATCTTTGAGCACTTGTTTAGATTAAGTGATGTTAGAGATGTGAGTCTTGATAGATCGGCAAGACCAGCATCTGTAATGTCATAGCAGTCACTTAGATCAAGTGATGTGAGAGAGGTAAGCTTTGAAAGATGTTTTAATCCTTGATTTGTGAGTTTAGTGCATCCGCTCAAATTGATTGATTGGATTTCAGCTCCTTTGAGTTGTTCCAGAATGGTTTGTAGTTGATCGTCTGATAAATTTTTATAGCCTGATAAGTCTAAATGGTGACTGCGGAAGGGCACGTGTCTCCAAGCGCGGCAGGTCAATCGCACTGATTGCAGTTCTTTTGGATCTGAAAGGAAAGTTAATACATGTGCCATAACATCCTTAATAGGCAATGAGCCAATTGTCACTGGTTTAGAAGAAGTTTTAGATGGCACAACTACAGACGATACAGCTGCAGGCCGTGTGGAGGATAAGTTCAAGGGGGCTAAAACTAGTGATGATGCTGAAGATACAGAAGATGATGCTGAGGTCATAATTTTCCTTTAGTTTTTATTATATGATTCAATTTTATTATTGTTTTATGTTACTAATCTTTTCTATTTTAAGTCAATTCTTTTTAAAATTTTTATTTTATTATTATAATTTTAAGTTCCCAAGACAAATGAATGCCCTCCTGCTAGAGGGCGGGTTTAACGGTCAGAAAAGTTAAACCATCTTGAAAATTAACTGTATAGAAATTGCAGGATCGCTCAAAGCAAACTCGAATATAAAGTAATTTCTTAAAAAAAGCGGAAACAGAAAAAGCTTCATCCAAGCAGATTCAACACAAAAAGAACACTTCTTCTTTCCTCTCTATGGGCGGTTTGTTAAAATGCTTGAATTAATGGTGTTAGAAATGTGCATACATTTCTTTAATTTAAAGTAATAAATAATAAAAATTTTTTAGTGTTTAAATGATGTGAAATTGTATGTATAATGCTAATTATAATTACAATTGGGAGATTTAACCATGTCACTATCCGGATTAGTTCCTTTAACTTTACAAGCATCAGCACAGTCAGTAGCTGTGCCGACCCCTTCACAACCTACACCTAAACCCGCAACGACTGGCATAAAGGCTATCCCTAGCGAGATTTTCGAACGTATATTAAGCTTTCTTCCTGCCCGAGAAATAATTAGCATCCGTCCTGTATGCCAAGAGTGGTGTAACCTATCTCTTGTCAACGAAGGCTGTCTAGATCTTTCTGGACTGCGCAATTTATCGGATAGCGACCTTAAAGCCATTCTTGATAAAGTAAGTAGCACTGACATTACCTCTATCAATCTATCTAATTGCAAGGACATCACAGATGCTGGCCTTGCCCATCTAGTAAATCTTACACTCTTAAGCTCGCTTAATCTAAGCGGGTGCAATAAGATCACAGATGTTGGTCTTGCTTATTTATTAAAACTAACACGCTTAAGCTCACTTGATCTAAGCCGGTGCGATAAGATCACAGATGTTGGCCTTAGCTATCTATCACAACTCCCACTTTTAAGCTCACTTGATCTAAGCCGGTGCAATAAGATCACAGGCGCTGGCTTTGATCATCTAGTATCTCTCACGCTCTTAAGTTCACTTCGTTTAATTTGGTGCTATAACATCAGAGATACTGACCTTCCCCATTTATCAAAACTCACACGCTTAAGCTCACTTGATCTAAGCGGATGCTATGATATTACAGATGCTGGACTTGCCCATCTAGTAACTCTCACCCGCTTAAATTCCCTTAGTCTAAGAGAGAACGATAAGATCACAGATGCAGGTCTTAGCTCTCTATCAACACTCACACTTTTAAGCTCACTTAATCTCAACAGGTGCAATTGGATCACAGGTGCTTGCTTTGATCATCTAGTAACTCTCACACTCTTAAGTTCACTTGATCTAAGCGAGTGCTATAACATTGAAGATGCTAGCCTTGCCCATCTAGTAGCTTTCCCACTCTTAAGCTCACTTAATCTAAGAGGGAGCTACAACGTCACAGATGATGGCTTTGTCCATCTATCAAAACTCCCACTCTTAAGCTCACTTGATCTAAGCGAGTGCTTTAACATGAGAGATGATGGCTTTGTCCATCTATCAAAACTCACACTCTTAAGCTCACTTAATCTAGCCTGGTGCGCTAAGATCACAGGTGCTGGCTTTGTTCACTTATCAAAACTTCTACTCTTAAGTTCACTTAATCTAAGAAGGTGCGGAATTATCACAGATGCTAGCCTTGCCCATCTATCAAAACTCCCACTCTTAAGCTCACTTAATCTAAGAGAATGCTATAGGATCACAGATGCTGGCCTTGCCTATCTGGAAACTCTCACTTCTTTAAGCTCACTTCAACTAGATGGTTCTGAGATTACCTCAGGTGCTGCAAAAGCTTTTAAGGAGAAACTCGGCATTCATGGATAGAGTGGATGATTACATCTACATGCTAATTATAATTACGATTGGGAGATTTAACAATGTCATTATCCGGCTTAGTTCCTTTAACTTTACAAGCGACAGCGCAGCTAGCATTACCATCTATGCCTACCCCTTCACAACCTACACCTAAACCCGCAACGACTGGCATAAAGGCTATCCCTAGCGAGATTTTCGAGCGTATATTAAGCTTCCTTCCTGCTCAACAAATAATTCGCATCCGTCCTGTATGCCAAGAGTGGTGTAACCTATCTCTTGTCAACGAGGGCTATCTAAATCTTTCTGGCATGCCCAATTTATCGGATAGCGACCTTGAAACCATTCTTGGTCAAGCAAGTAGCACTCACATTACTTCTATCAATCTATCTAATTGCAAGAACATCACAGATGCTGGCCTTGCCCATCTAGTAAATCTCACACTCTTAAGCTCACTTAATCTAAGCGGGTGCGATAAGATCACAGATGCTAGCCTTGCCCACCTATTAAAACTCACACGCTTAAGCTCACTTGATCTAAGTCAGTGCAATAAGATCACAGATGCAGGCCTTGTCCATCTATCAAAACTCACACTTTTAAGCTCACTCGATCTAAGCGGATGCTATGATATTACAGATGCTGGCCTTGCCCATTTAGTAACTCTCACACGCTTAAACTCACTTAATCTTAGAGCGAACGATAACATCAGAGATGCAGGCCTTAGCTCTCTATCAAAACTCGCATGCTTAAGCTCACTAAATCTAAACAGGTGCAATCATATCACAGGAACTTGCTTTGATCATCTAGGAACTCTCACACTCTTAAGTTCACTTGATCTAAGCGAGTGTTATAACATTAGAGATGCTAGCCTTGCCCATCTAGTAGCTTTCCCACTCTTAAGCTCTCTTAGTCTAAGAGGGAACTATGTCACAGATGATGGCTTTGTACATCTATCAAAACTTCCACTCTTAAGCTCACTTGATCTAAGCGAGTGCTATAGATTGGGAGATGATGGCTTTGTCCATCTATCAAAACTCACACTCTTAAGCTCACTTAATCTTAGCTCGTGCTTTACGATCACAGGTGCTGGCTTTGTTCATCTATCAAAACTTCCACTCTTAAGCTCACTTAATCTAAGAAAGTGCAGAATTATCACAGATGCTAGCCTTGCCCATCTATCAAAACTCCCACTCTTAAGCTCACTTAATCTAAGAGAGTGCTATAGGATCACAGATGCTGGCCTTGCCCATCTGGAAACTCTCACTTCTTTAAGCTCACTTCAACTAGATGGTTCTGAGATTACCTCGGGTGCTGCAAAAACTTTTAAGGAGAAACTCGGCATTCATGGATAGAGTAGATGATTACATCTACAGGTTAATCATAATTACAATTGGGAGATTTAACAATGTCATTATCCGGATTAGTTCCTTTAACTTTACAAGCAACAGCGCAGCCGGGATTACCATCTGTGCCTACCCCTTCACAACCTACACCTAAACCCGCAACGAGTGGCATAAAGGCTATCCCTAGCGAGATTTTCGAACGCATATTAAGCTTCCTTCCTGCTCAACAAATAATTCGCATCCGTTCTGTATGCCAAGAGTGGTGTAACCTATCTCTTCTCAACGAGGGCTGTCTAGACCTTTCTGGACTGTCCAATTTATCGGATAGCGCTTTTAAAGCCATTCTTGATAAAGCAAGTGGTACTCCCATTACCTCCATCAATCTATCTAATTGCAAGAACATCACAGATGCAGGTCTTGCCCATCTAGTAAATCTCACACTCTTAAGCTCACTTAATCTAAGCGGGTGCTATCGGATCACAAATGCTGGCCTTGCCCATTTATCAACACTGACATCTTTAAGCTCACTTAATCTAAGCTGCTGCGGAAGCATCAAAGATGCTGGCCTTGCCCATCTATCAAAACTCACACGCTTAAGCTCACTTGATCTAAGCCGGTGCGGAAACATCACAGATGCTGGCCTTGCCCATCTAGTATCTCTCACACTCTTAAGCTCACTTCATTTAATCTGGTGCTATAGCATCACAGATGCTGGCCTTGCCCATTTATTAAAACTCACACGCTTAAGCTCACTTGATCTAAGCCGGTGCACTAAGATCACAGATAGTGGTCTTGCTCATCTATCAAAAATCGCATCCTTAAGCTCACTTAATCTAAACTGGTGCAGTAGGATCACAGATATTGGTCTTGCTCATCTATCAAAAATCGCACTCTTAAGCTCACTTAATCTAAGAGAGTGCTTTAAGATCACAGGTGCTGGCCTTGCCCATCTAGAAACTCTCAGATCTTTAAGCTCACTTGAACTAGATGGTTCTGGGATTACTTTTGGTGCTGCAGAAGCTTTTAAGGAGAAACTCGGCATTGAGGAATAGAGTGGATGATTACATCTACCTGCTAGCTGATTAGTAGGAAATTATTCTGTACTACAGCGTTTAAAACCTGAAAATCCAATTTGTTTTTTTTGTCAACTGATGCATAATCGATCGGTTTTCAACAAAGGGAAGGTGATGGGACAGAAAAAGTGTCGAGTGATTGGTGTTGCAAGTGGATGGGGAGCTCAAATCAGAACGTGTGAAGAGGGCCCTGATTATTTAAAGCAACTTGGTTGCCTTGACCTTTTGCGTCACCAAAAGATAGTCATTGAAGGATGGGATACTGTTTATCCCACGATCAGATTCCGCGATCAGAATATCCCCCTTTCAGAAGTGCTACCTCTCATTACGGATTTGAATCAGAGAGTAGTGGATCAAGTAAAAAATGCTATGCATCTCGGTTGCTTTCCGATTGTCATTGGCGGAGATCATGGCAATGCCGTGGGGACATGGAATGGGGTTGCACGAGCCCTTCCTGATGCGCCCTTGGGGTTGTTGTGGATCGATGCTCATATGGACGCCCATACTTCTGAGACGACTCCATCGGGTGCTTGGCATGGCATGCCCCTTGCTGCCTTATTGGGCTATGGTCGCAAAGAACTCTCGGAACTCACTTCTAAACAGCCGATTGTCAAGCCTGAGCATGTCTGTTTAATCGGAACGCGCTCTTATGAATCGGGAGAAGCGGATCTGCTCAAAGAGCTCAAAGTGAAAATTTATTTCATGGAAGAGGTTGCTGATCGGGGATTTTCAGTCGTGCTTAAAGAGGCAATCGCTCATGTGAATCGCGGCACGCAAGGCTATGGTGTGAGTTTAGATGTCGATGTGGTTGATCCCAGTGAAGCTCCAGGAACTGGTTGTTTTGAACCTGGAGGGATTGCTGCTAAGGATCTACTGCAGGGATTATCGCTTTTTCAAGGCGATGAACGATTGAAAGCGTTTGAGCTTGTCGAATTCAACCCAAGTCGAGATCGCGATAACATGACAGCACATCTTTGCCAACAGATCTTATCAGCTGTTCTGAGAGGAACTACCGAGGCAATTGCAAAATTCCATGCCACAGCAAAATCGCCCTTTTGAGCCATTTTGCCACCCCATCCCCGAGCCCTACTCGCTTGGAGTATGTGCTCGGGGATGGGGCACAGCCGCTTAAGCGGCTGGCAAACTGACTCAAAATCATCGATTTTTCTGGATCGGGGAGTTTTGCAATTGCCTCTACCATTTAGCAAAAGGGGGCATTGAACAGAGAATGGCATCGGGATTGCCTCCAGACAGAAAGCCAAATTTTGTACCGCGGTCGTACAGGAGATTGAATTCCACGTAATGCGCACGTTGGGAGAGTTGTGTCTCTTTATCTTCAGAAGTATAGGGGAGATGAACGCGCCGTTCGTAGATCGGCATGATGGCATTCAAAAAAGTCGTTCCAATGTATTTCCATAGCGCATAGTCTTTTTCAAAGGTGCCTGTATTATAGTGATCAAAAAAGATGCCTCCAACACCTCGTTCTTTATGGCGGTGGGGAATATAGAAGTACTCTTTGGCTTGTTGCGAAAATTTCGAGTAGAGATGGGGATCGAACTGATCAAGTGCCTCTTTGGCAACCTGATGAAAATGTGTTGTATCTTCTGAGTTGGGAAAACCCATGGGCGTGAGATCATAACCTCCACCAAACCAATGTGCATGTGCTGTTTCAATGTAGCGGATGTTAAAATGAACCGTAGGAGCAAAGGGATTGTGCATGTGAGTGATTAAACTAACTCCTGTGGCAAAAAAAGGTCCTTGTGCTTCTTGAGTTGGAAACCGATCACCCACAATTTCAGAAAAATTAACCGCCGCTTTTTCGAAAATTTGACCCTTTAAAAGCGCGATCTCTCCGCCTCCAACACCCTTTTGGTACTTCCAAGGATATCTCTGGAAGCGATCTTGGATTTCAAGATGCTCAAAATACGAGATAATCGTGGCACGCAATTCTTTCAGAAAGTGGGTAATCTCAGTTTTTCGATCCACAATTGTTTCTTTTTTTTTATTTTGAAAATCCATTACACTCCCTCATTCGAAAAACAACGCTGTTGTAACAATGAAAAAAAAACAAATTATCATTATTGGCGGTGGTATTTCTGGCCTTTCTACAGCTTGGTACTTAAGTCGTACCACGCAGCCCATTGAGATCCTTCTGTTAGAAAAAAGTTCTCGTTTTGGTGGTTGGTTGCACACTGATCATACGAAAGGATTTCATTTCGAGAAAGGCCCTCGTACATTCAAAGTGGATAAGTCTCCTTCGACCATGCAATTGATCCAAGAACTCGGTTTAGAAAATGAGTTGATCTGGTCGCAATCCAAACCTCATCATCGCTATTTATGGCATGAAAAGGAGTTGCATCGTTTTCCAACTAACCCTATTTCCTTTTTTATGTCACCTCTGACCAAAGGATTTCTAAAGGCAGCTTTTACCGAATGGAGACGTCCGGGTAAGGAAGGGGATGAGACCGTGTATGAATTTGTCCTACGCCGTTTCAATTACGATGTAGCGCGTCTGTTTTTTGATCCTCTAGTGGTGGGCATTTTCGGCGGGGATATTCGCAAGATTTCTGTTAGAGCGTGTTTCCCGATGCTCAAGTCATGGGAAGAGCAGTATGGATGCGTCACAAAAGGGTTTTGGCATCACTGGAAAAAAAAGAAGGAGATCTCTTCTTGTTCTGAACACGTTCCAGGATTGCCTTTATCTGCCATCTTTTCATTCAAGCAAGGAATCGAGCAACTCACCCAGCGCTTATTAGCTCAAACTCCCCTTACTTGTCATTCCGGACAAGAAATCCAGGGGATTTCACGAGATGAGGAGGGATTTGAAGTGCATTCACAAACGAGAACTTACAGAGCAGATGCAGTCTTTTGCGCTTTGCCAGTGAGAGAGGCAGCAGAACTGTTTCAACAGTGTGTTCCAGAAATCGCACGTGAGCTACATCGCGTTCCCTCCGAAGGGATTACGGTGGTTAATGTGGGGTATGATCACTCCGTATTACCGGTGCAGGGGTTTGGATACTTGACACCTACCTATTCTCATGAGGATGTTCTCGGTGTTGTGTTTGATTCCTCAGTTTTTCCTCAGCTTAATCGCCATGCACAAGAGACGCGATTGACCATCAAATTAGAAGACAAAGGTAAGAGTGAAGCATGGTCCATTGATGCAGCTTTAAAAGGAATTAGGAAGCACCTCAATATTTCACAAAATCCTACAGCCATTTCATTTAAAAGAAACATACGCGCCATTCCTCAATATGGAGTCGGCCATTTAGACAAGATGGCGGCTCTTAAAGAAGATCTTTCAAAAAAGATGCCCGGTTGTTTTTTGGTGGGAAATTACCTCACGGGAGTGAGCGTAGATCAATGCATAGCCCGAGCAAAACAAGCCGTATCAGAATGGCTTCTGACTATTTGAGGCAATTGCAAAATTCTCCGCCCCAGAAAAAGCGATGATGTTGGCTCAAAAGGGCGATTTTGCTGGGGCGGAGAGTTTTGCGCCTCCAAGAGAATCTTCTAACTGATTTCTTATTCTAGATTTACAATTGCATTTCTTTAATTTAAATTAATCAATAATAATAAAAAGTTTTAATGTTTAAACAAAACGCATCTATAGATATAATATTAATTATAGTTGAAATTAGGAGATTTAACAATGGCATTATCCGGCTTAGTTCCTTTAACTTTACAAGCGACAGTGCAGCTACCTGTGCTTACCCCATCACAAGCTACACCTAAATCCGCAATGACTGGCGTAGAGGCTATATCTAGCGCCGTTTTTGAATGTATATTCACCTCTTTTCCTGCTCAACAAATAACTCCCGTTGATCAAGTATGCCAAGATTGGTGTAAGCTATCTCTCGTCAACCACGGCTGTCTAGATCTTTCTGGACTGCCCAATTTATCGGATAGAGATCTTAAAACCATTCTTGATAAAGCAAGTGGTACTTGCATTACCTTTATCAATCTATCTAATTGCAAGAAGATCACAGATGCTGGTCTTGCCCATCTAGAAACTCTCACACTCTTAAGCTCACTTAATCTAACAGAGTGCACAAACATCACAGATGCTGGGCTTGCCCATCTATCAAAACTCACACGCTTAAGCTCACTTAATCTAAGCTGGTGCTATAACATCACAGATGCTGGGCTTGCCCATCTATCAAAACTCACACTCTTAAGCTCACTTAATCTAAGCCAGTGCTATGATATCACAGATGCTGGGCTTGCTCATCTATCAAAACTAACACTCTTAAGCTCACTTATTCTAAACTGGTGCTGCTATCACATCACAGATGCTGGCCTTGCCCATCTATCAAAACTCACACTCTTAAGCTCACTTGAGCTAGGCTGGTGCAAAAACATCACAGATGCTGGTCTTGCCCATCTATCAAAACTCACACTCTTAAGCTCACTTAATCTAAGCTGGTGCTTTAAGATCACAGATGCTGGGCTTGCCCATCTATCAAAACTCACACTCTTAAGCTCTCTTGATCTAAGAGAGTGCGTTAAAATCACAGATGCTGGCCTTGCCCATCTAGTAGCTCTCACATCTCTAATCTCACTTCAACTAGATGATTCGTGGGGGGTTACCTTTGATGCTGCAAAAGCTTTTAAGAAGAAATTGATTCCTGCTGCATTTAAAGACCCTGCATTTAGAGATAAAGTAGATTATTACATCTACATGCTGGCTTCACAGCCCAAAGGAGGCGATGAATGGGGAAAAAAGAACCGTTATTTTGATGTTGATCGTCTAAAATTAGCACAAGCACTTGCTACTTTGAAAGTATCATTTCCAGCCTTTTTTGAAGAGCTATCGATTGCCCCTTTGCTCGATCTCATCAATCAACCAAGCTTTACGACTCAGCAAATTGATCCGTTATTGGACAAGTTGCCGGAGGAAACAGGAAATGCCATTTTTGATCAAGTCTATCAACTAGCTCCTGAGCCAAAAGGGGGCGATCAATGGGGGAAAAAGCATCGCTTTGATGATCCAGCAAGGTTTAGGCTAGCTGTGATCGAGGTGATTAAAAATCGCGTTCTCCTAGCTAAGTGATGTAACTAAGTGATTCACGACTGGATCTTCTCGATGAGCGCTCAAAGCTTTCAACAAGAGGGTCAGTTCTTCGGGAGAGTGAAAAGTGTTGATGACCACTTGTAAATAAGCATGGGACGAAGTTCGGCGGATATCGCAGAGGATATCCTGTTGTAACAACTTGTGGCATCGTTGCTTGGCATCTTGTTCATCTTCACACTGGATGGCAATCAGATGGGACGCTTCCCAATCTACATGGGGAAGTTGCATGCGCAGCCAATGCGAACGCTGTTCGAGTTGCATCCTCTCTCCTTCAAACTGGGGGATGAGCTCAAAAGCGGCCTCGATGGCTCCTAGTGTAGAGAACGTGATCATTAAGTCTCTGTCTTGCGTTTTTTTATGAAGGAAACAAGAGGCTGTTGAAGAGGAATAGGCGATGAGTGCACCACTTGCTCCTGCTCCATGATCTAGTCCGCAGAGAAGAAAGTCGATCTGTTTTCCTTGTGCTAGCCCAAATCCATGTTTCCCTTTGATGCCGAATGCATACGTGTCATCGACGAGAAGAAAACACTCGTGTTTTTTTGCGATAGACGTGAAAGCGGAAAGGTCGCTGAGTTTGCCTGTGATCCCACAGATTGAAGACGTAAAAATAAACTTCTGTGCATACAAAGGAAGAAGTGCATCAAGTTCTGTGAGCTCGTGAAAATAAATGATTCGACCACCCCAAGAGCTGATGGTTTTCTGTAGCCATTTTTCGGAAGAATAGGAAAGAAAAATTGTCCAGTCTTTGGGAAAGTGTTCTAACAGGAAACTTAAAGCCGTCGTGCGAGAAGAAAAGAAATGCACAAGGCTCATACCCAACGCTTCAGCGCACTTGTGCTCAATCTCTTGTTGACATTCCAAAAAGCCACTGGAGATTTCGGGATGACATAAACTTGTTCCATATTGCAAGAGATACTTCATGGCGTGTTTGCGCATATCTGGATGCTGAGAAAGTCCCAGATAATCAGGAGAACTAAAATTGAGGAGCTTCTTGTCTTGCCATAACAATGCCGCCGGTGTCAGAGGTAAGCTGGAAGAAGACTCTAGGGGCGCCATAGATCCTTGATCGTCTAAAAAAGCTTGTTTGGGCATGTGTTCACCTCTTTTGTGTAAGAAAAAATTTTAAAAAAATAGGGATTAATAAACAAGGAGCCTGCTATTTTTTCAGTTATTTGCTACGAGATTCTAATCGGGAGCAGCTGTTTCCCATCTTCCGCCTCTTAAATTCGTCTTCAAGCTATTCTATTGTTGCTAAACTTTCTTTAAGAGAGAGATTTATCCGTAAACAAGTATTTGCAGATTTGCGGCCACTTTTTTTGATTAAAAAAAACATCCGCAAACATCCATTTTTGCCGTTTGCAGATATATTTTTGATGATAAAAATTCATCTGCAAATCGACTTTTTTCTGTTTGCAGATTGATTTTTTATCTAAGGCAGGGATATCATGTGCTTAAAATTCAGGAGAGTCGCATGAAACCCAACCAATTTATTGGCCGTGAAGCCGAAATGACAAGGCTCGAGGGCCTACTAGCTACTCGAAGTGCAAACCTGATTGTAGTGCGCGGCAGAAGAAGGATTGGGAAAAGCAGATTGCTCGCTGAGTTTGGAAAGGAGCTCAAAAGTCTATTCTTTTCTGGAAATCCCCCAGCGCGCAAGACAACAGCACAGTCACAGCGCGCTGTATTTGTAAAACAGCTCGAAAGGAATGGAATCCCAGGTGTCCAGCCGGATGATTGGGGAAATATCTTCTGGCACCTTTCTAAACATACCCAAAAAGGTCGAGTGCTGATTGTATTCGACGAAATTTCTTGGATGGGAGGAAAAGACTCGGAATTTTTAGGCCATCTAAAAACTGCTTGGGATATGTATTTCAGCAAGAATCCTCATTTAATTTTGGCCCTTTGTGGTTCCATTTCCTCTTGGATTGAAAAGAATATTTTGAGCAGCACAGGATTCCTTGGCAGAATTATGATTGATATGGTTCTTGATGAACTTCCTCTTCAATCATGCAATGCATTCTGGCATCCAAAGGAAACACGGATTACGGCCTATGAGAAATTCAAGATTTTGTCTGTGACTGGGGGGGTGCCATTTTATTTGGAACGAATTAAGCCAAATCTATCTGCAGAACAAAATATCCGAGAGCTTTGTTTTGCAAAAGGCGGATTACTTGTCCGGGAATTTGATGAGATATTTTCAGATCTTTTCTCTCGCAGGAAAGGGATCCATAAAGAATTGGTAACATGTCTTGCCAGTGGGCCTAAAGATCTTGCGCAAATTTGCAAAGAGCTTGGAAAAAGCCAAGGCGGATTATACAGTCAATATTTAGATGAATTGGTAAAAGCAGGTTTTGTAGGAAGAGATTTCACCTGGGACTTGAAAAGCGGAAAATATGGGAAACTAAGTCGCTATCGTTTAAGTGACAATTATTTGCGCTTTTATTTGAAGTATATTGGTCCGAATCGCGTCAAAATCGAGCAAGGAAAAGTCCCGGAATCAATACTCAGTAATCTCCCTAGCTGGGAAGCGATCATGGGATTGCAATTTGAAAACCTAGTTACCCATAACTACAAAACTCTTTGGGAAATGCTGGGTATCTCAGCGGAAGCGGTCGTTATGGATGGTCCGTTCTTTCAAAATTCGACAACTAAACAACAGGGGTGTCAAATCGACTATATGATTCAGGCTCGTTTTCATACCCTCTATTTATGCGAAGTCAAATTCAGAAAGGATAAAATTGGAAAAAAAATTCTTGAGGAAATGGAAGAGAAAAGAAAACGATTAAAGGTTCCTAGACATTTTTCCATCAGGCCTGTTTTAATTCATGTGAACGGCGTAGAAGACGGTGTTTTAGAGGAGAATTATTTTGACAGGCTCATCGATTTCAATCAGCTTTTAGAGCTCCATTGATTTTCGGCTATTTTTTGCCGTATACAATGGGATGCAGAGGTTCGCGCAAGGGTTCATTGAAAACATACCCGAGCTTCTTTAAGGCTACCGAATGAGGGTCTTTCATTTCTTGTTTATAGTAGCTTTTCTGAGGTGCAAACGTCATCAAAAGGCAGCATAAATGAGGCAAAGAGAAAAGAGTGGGCCAAGGGATAGGATGAGTGGAAGCGATGAAGAGACCATGACCAGCTTGGCGAGGTAGAGGAAATGAGGGAATAGAGTAGATCGGATCATCAGGTAGGTTTTCTAACTGTAAGAGAAATCCCCCAGCTAAGGGTTTAATGCTCGAGATATCCTGAAGAGTCGTAGGTTCAGGGAAAGGAGAAAGAGCTGATGTGTTAGTGATGATAAGCTGATCAGATCCCATGCGCAAGGGTTGGGTATGAAAAAGTTCAGCGGCGATTTCTACGGTAGATAGTTTCTGAGTAGCTTTTTTGATCTCGTCCGATTCACGCCAGATGTCGTAGCCATTTTTAAATAGTGTAGCAGATGAGGTTGTGGTCAGTTTGGCAGGAGTAAGATGAAGTCTTCTTGCCACAATTTTTTCAGCTTCTTGCTTGATGTGTTTCGCTTGTTCTGGCGTTAACAATTTCTCGAATTCGATCACATGATGCAGGTTAAAGAAGTCGCGATGTTGAAGATTTAAACTAAAACGCATAGATCACAGTTGTTTGATTTTTGTTAAAGCAAGGTCAGCTTGTTGCAATGAAGAAAAGGCTGATAAGCGGACGTAGCCTTCTCCACATGAACCAAATCCTTTGCCGGGAACGCAGATGATCTGGCATCGATTTAAGAGCTGATCAAAGAAATCCCATGAAGTGAGGTTGTGAGGGGTTTTCCACCAGATGTAGGGAGCGTCTTCTCCTCCCCAGCAGGTATGTCCCATCTGTTGAAGGCCTCTCTTAAGCCGCTTGGCTACTTGAATGTACAGTTGGACTTGGCTCTTTGTTTCTCGCTCTCCTTCTGGACTCAGCGCAGCTTCAGCCGCTTTTTGAATGGGATAAGCTACGCCATTAAATTTAATCCCTTGCCGTTTAGACCAGAACTCATGAAGAGGAAGTTTTTTTCTATTCAATGCTGCAGTGAGATGTTTGGGGATGACCATGTACGCACAGCGCAGTCCTGTAAAACCAGCTGATTTAGAAAATGTTCTCATCTCGATCGCACACTCGTGAGCACCTGGGAGCTCATAGATACTTCTCGGAACATTAGGGGAAGTGATGAAGGCGATATACGCACTGTCGATGAGAAGAAGGGATCGGTGTTTGCGTGCATAGTCGATCCAGCTTTGTAGCTGCGCAGTAGTCATGGCCATGCCTGTGGGATTATTCGGAGAACAGAGGTAAATCACATCACAGGGGTCTTGCGGCGGAAGAGGGGCAAAATCATTTTCGGGTAAGCAAGGAAAGCTTAAGATTTTTTTTCTTCCCGTGAGAAGGGTGGAGTTGAGATAAGCTGGATAGGTGGGATTGGGGATGCCGATGGATGTTTGAGGACTGAATAGGTCTAGAATATTCACCGCGTCACTATTAGTCCCATCTGAAATGAAGATCTCTTCCCAACTGATCCCTAAGTGATTAAATTCCTTTTCCGCTATCGCTTGGCGTAAGAAATCATATCCTATGGAGGGCCCATATCCTTTAATTCCTTCTGGGGTTCCCATCTCTTCCATGGCTTGGGTGATTGCTTTAATGATCGAGGGCGCAATGGGCAAGGCGATGTCGCCAATGCTGAAATTGATCAGCTCAGCAGAGGGGAGTTTTTTTTTGAGTTCAAGGAGTTTCCGGTCAATAATCGAGAAGATGTATTCGGTATTTAAGCGGGAAAATGAAGGATTTAGCTTTACCATGTTGATTATCAATCCTGGCTCAGGAATAATTTAGAGTGTTAGAATTAGAATAAGTAAAATGATGAATCCTGTCGAGAAACTCTTAAGTCAAGCCCCTCTCATTGAAGAGAAAATTGGATATTCTTTTTTTGATAGACAGCTCTTAGTGCTAGCCTTTGTCCATCGCTCTTTTTACAATGAACACCAAGATCTTGTCCAAGAACACAATGAAAGATTGGAATTTTTGGGGGATTCTGTTCTGGGATTGATCATTTCCGATTACCTCTATCGCCAACTTCCCCATGAGCCAGAAGGGCATCTTTCCCATTTACGCTCTCAAATTGTCGAGGCGGGAAGCTGTGTCCAGTTTCTGCACAAACTCGATTTGGCAGAGTATGTTCTGTTAGGTCGCGGTGAAAAAATGAATGATGGTCGTGGACGAGAAACGATTCTAGCTGATCTTTTTGAGGCAATCATTGGCGCCATTTATCTCGATGGGGGCATTGATGAAGCGCGTCAATTTTTCTTTAGACATTTTCAGTCCGACATGGATCAACATGTCCAAACACCGACGCGCAATTGGAAGGCAGAGCTGCAAGATTACTCACAAAAAAAATACCAAAAGCCTCCCACTTATAGGGTGATTAGCGAAACAGGTCCAGATCACAGCAAGGTGTTCTGTGTTGCAGCGATGATCGATGAGCAACAAGTTGGAGCGGGGGGCGGTTCATCTAAGAAAGAAGCTGCACAAGCTGCTGCAGAAGATGCGCTGAGAAAATTGGGAGTCATCGAAGATGGCAAAGGATAAAATTGTTTGGCATTGCGCAGATTGTGGTCATAAGCAGGCAAAATGGACAGGTAACTGCACTGTCTGTCAAAAGTGGAATACGTTTACTGAAGAAGTGAGCATCGTCGATAAATTAGAGCGGTTTAAGCCCGGCACGCGCGAAACGGCACAACCGATGCGCATTCAAGAGATAAAATCGGAAGAATCCCTCCGCATTTCTACTCGAATGTCAGAAGTGGATCGATTACTTGGGGGAGGGATTGTCCCCGGTTCTTTGAGTTTGGTAGCAGGCGATCCTGGAATCGGTAAATCCACGCTCATGCTTCAACTGGCCCAGCGGTTATCAGAGCAAGGATTAATCGTTCTCTACATTTGCGGAGAAGAGTCTGTTGAACAGACTTCTCTGCGAGCGCGTCGACTCAATGTCGGCAATGATTGCTTGTATCTACTCAGCGAAACCCTTTTTTCTAATATCAAACTTCACATCGATCGCTTGAAGCCACAAGTGATGATCGTCGACTCGATCCAAATTCTCTATAAAGGGGAGCTCCCATCTTCCCCAGGTTCGGTGAGTCAGGTGAGAGAGTTGGCCATGGAATTCATGCATGTAGCCAAAGGATTAAATACCGCAACTTTTCTGATTGGTCATGTGACTAAATCGGGAGAGATTGCAGGTCCGCGCATCTTAGAGCACATTGTAGATACCGTTCTCGAATTTGAAGGGGATAGGCAGCATGGTTATCGTTTGATGCGTTCGATCAAGAATCGATTTGGCCCCACAGACGATATCGTATTATTCCAAATGGGATCACAAGGACTCACAGAGGTCAGCAATCCCTCGATGTTGTTTTTAGAAGAAAGAACAAAGGATCTTCCTGGTTCTGTGATCATTCCCACCATTGAAGGAACGCGTGCCTTGCTCGTCGAAATCCAAGCTCTCGTAGCCGCTTCCGCCTTCTCTACCTCCACGAGAAAATCCACTGGGGTCGATCAAAATCGACTGACTCTTCTTTTAGCTGTATTAGAAAAAAGAATGGGCTTTCAATTGCACCATTCTGATGTGTTTGTCTCCGTAGCTGGAGGAATGAAAATCACAGAACCTGCTGCTGACTTAGGCATCATGATGGCGATTGCCTCATCTTTTTGCAATAAGCCAATCGATCCGGAAACCGCAGTTTTTGGTGAAGTGGGATTAGGAGGAGAGGTACGCAGCGTGCCACGCATTGAAAACCGGATCAAAGAAGCGATTCATATGGGATTTCGTCGATGCCTTTTGCCGAAGCGTAATGTCAAAGGAATTGCAGGTGAACTCGCCAAAAAGATCTCTCTCATCGGTGTGGATGTCGTAGAGGATGCTACCCATGTTCTCTTCTCATGAAATCACAGTCGGTGCACGCGGTTCGCCCCTTTCCTGCGCGCAAGTCCAAGAAGTTTACGACGAGCTCTTGAAATTTCATCCTCATGTCATCTTTCAACCGATCTGGGTGGAAACAACGGGAGATCGCGATCTCAAGACCTCACTTGCCAGTCTGGATAAAACCGATTTTTTTACCAAAGAGGTCGATGCTCTGCAGTTAGCAGGTGGTTGCCGCATCAGCATTCATTCTGCTAAAGATCTACCCGATCCCTTATCGCGTGGCTTAACTCTCATCGCGCTGACGCGCGGTCTTGATCCCTCGGATGCCCTTGTGTTGCGTACAGGAGATACATTGGCTACCTTGCCACCCCATGCGCGCATCGGTACTTCCAGTATACGTCGACAGCATGTGATCCACGAGTTGAGGAGTGATCTTCGTTGCGTTGACATCCGTGGTACAATTGGCCGCAGATTAGCTCTATTAGATCAGGGGGAAATCGATGGAGTAATCATCGCAGAAGCTGCCCTCATGCGCTTGGGATTGACAGATCGGCCCCGTATACAACTAACTGGTGAGACAGCTAAACATCAAGGAAGGTTGGCTGTTCTTGCACGTGAAGAGGATGTAGAAATGAAGCAACTGTTTGCTTGTATTGATGAGAAAGATTCTTTACTTGGGCACTGATCCCACCCATTGCCGCCTTGTAGGGGATATCACCCACTACCCCATCATCGAAGTGGTTCCACGCGTCGTGGAACAAGTTCAAAGCGCGTACTGCCATTTCGCTGATTACACTCATCTCGTGTTCACAAGCAAACACGCTGTGGCCATTGCCTGTGATCATATGCAGCAACTGGGCATTTCTCTACGGGAGCTACAAGATAAACACATTCTAGCGATTGGTCGGATAACAGCTCAAACTTTAAGCTCTCGCGGGCTTTGTGCTCATCATGTTGCTGATCCAGAAACGCAAGAAGGATTAATTCAGCTCATCGATTCCTTAGACTGTCGCAACTCTTATTTTTTTCTGCCTCGTTCATCCCTATCTCGATCTGCGCTTACAGATTATTTGAGGAAGCAACAGATTTCTTATTGCGCTTGTGATAGCTATGATACGATCACACGGCGTAATGATCATTTGCCTAAGATCGATAACTTTGACCTCATCGTATTTACCAGTCCCTCTACTGTGAGAGGATTTATTGAGGTTTTTGGATCACTACCTGCTTTAGATAAAGTCGTGGCTATCGGTCCTGTGACACACAGGGCACTCAGATTGGAAGTATTTATGAAAATCAAAGGAATTCGTATTTCAGATAAAAAGAACAATATCGTTTCAGTAGAGTTACCAGACATCCTTATAGAAATATCAAATGGTAATTCTTTGTACTGGTCTGTCTTATATTTATATGCAACTGGGCGTTTAGGCGAAAATAAATCCATGCCAGCTCTTGAAGAACAAATCAAAAATTCTGAAAGAGGTTTGTGCATTTCTTGGGATGAGTTGAATAATTTAGCGAAAAAATTTTGGGACTTAATTGATATAACTATCATTGGATGCAGCGATAAATCATTGATTAGGCGATATGATGATGATCAGAAAATGCGTGAAACATGCAATACTGTTATTAAAATGATTGATAGTGGGTGCTGGGAAATTTTTTCAAAAGACGAAAAATTAATTAAAAGGTTATCTCAAAAATATAAAAACATTGAATTTCTTTAAAAGATGTCGTTTGGCATATTAATGGCGCAAAGAATCGTATATTAGAATGTTTGGTGGAATAAATGAATATTGCAAATTATACTTCTTATTTTCACGATGGTTCAATAATTGATATTTATCATGATCAATCTATAGTTACATGGAAAGTGCCGAAATATCACCAGAAGAAAATCTAGATAATATTATTCTATCTGAAAGTCTTACTATTAAAGGTAAACTACATCTCGAGGGGGTCGATTTAATTACAGAAAATGAAAAACAAATCTCAGTCTCCTTGAAAATGCTATATGATAGCGCAAGTATTCTTCATTTTAAGATCGATGGCACAACAATATCACTAGATTTGGAATGGGTAAATTTTCCTCCCCATCCTAACGTAACTATTTATTCTTTTTACACCATAAATGCAAAAAAAATATGGTGGGAAAATGTTCCTGATTTACACGATCCATTTGCTTGAGAAAATGTGGGTTAATGGTTCGCGCCCTGCTGTGACATAAAAAATTTATTCTGAAAAAAATAAAAAAAGCTAAACGAGAGGCTGCTTCCTGGGCGGCATCTTGGTGGCCGAGGAGGGAAATGAGCGCATCACATCGCTGTTGACATGTGGCATAGTTGGAAGGTTGTAAGAGCTGTTGGACTGCTGTCACCAGATTGTCTTTCGTGAAGTGTTAATTCTCTCGGCAATTCTTAAGTCCTGACAAACAGCGGCCACTAAGCCGTGATGATCCATTGTTATTGTCTGAATTTCTCCCTCTGAGATCTCTTCCATGTCATGCCCTCTTGTTCAAAAAAAGACATGATAGATGATCGGCTATCTAATTCAAAAAACTTATTTCACAGGGCTAGGAATGTAGGTTTTTGGATCACTACCTGCTTTAGATAAAGTCGTGGCTATCAGTCCTGTGACACAAAAGGTTATTAGAGCTGCCCCTTATCTCACGATTTGAAGATTAGTTCTGGGTTTAGGGAGATAGGTAGGAAGAACAATCCTTTAAGGACAGAGATGACCGCAAATTTAAAGGTAGATTGATCATCAAAGCAGTGCCTCTCACATTGTCTAATAAGGAATATTCCCCTTTGATCAAGATAGCGTTCCATTGGCAATCATACATTTCTCACCGTGCTAGATCATCAAAACATGCTTTTTCACCAATGCACTAGATCAAGTGGTTTTAGTAGAGATGTGAGTTGTGATTGAAGATCATACAAACCAGCATCTGTGATTTTAAAGCAACTGCCAAGTTTAAGTGAGCTTAAGAGTGTGAGTTTTGATAGATGGGGAAGACCAGCATCGGTGATTCTTGAGCAATTGTTTAGATTAAGTAAGCTTAAGAGTGTGAGTTGTGAGAGATGAGCAAGGTCAGCATCGGTGATTTCTGAGCAATTCTCTAGATTAAGTGATCTTAAAAGTGTGAGTTTTGATAAATGGGCAAAGCTAGCACTTGTGATGTTCAAACCCCCTCGTAGTTTAAGTGAGGTTAGAGATGTGAGAGTTGCAAGATGGGCAAGGCCAGGACCTATGATGTTGCAGCACTGCCATAGATGAAGTAAACTTAAGAATGTGAGTTTTGATAGATGGGCAAGGCCACCATCTGTGATTTTACAGGAATCGAGAGTAAGTGAGCTTAAGAGTGTGAGTTTTGATAGATGGGCAACGCCAGCATCGGTGATCTCATAGCATCCCCATAGATTAAGTGAGTTTAGAGATGTGAGTGTTGATAGATGGGCAAGGCCAGCATCGGTGATTTTCTTGCAATTACATAGAGTAAGTGAGTTTAAGAGTGTGAGTGTTGATAGATGGGCAAGGCTAGCATCGGTGATCTTATCGCATCCCCACAGATTAAGTGAGTTTAAGAGTGTGAGTGTTGATAGATGGGCAAGGCCAGCATCGGTGATTTTCTTGGAATTAGATAGATTGATAGATGTTATGCGAGTACCACTTACATTATCAAGAATGGTTTTAAGATCGCTATCTGATAAATTGCGCAGTTCAGAAAGATCTAGACGGCCTTCGTTGACGAGAGGCAGATCGCTCCAATCTTGGCATACATGATGGATGCGGGCTATTTGTTTAGTAGGGAGGAAGCTTAATATACGTCCGAAAACATCTCTAGGGATAGCCTTTATGCCAGTTGTTGAGGGTTTAGGTGTTGTAGTTTGTGAAGGGGTAGATACAGTCGCCGGCTGCGCTGTCACTTGTAAAGTTAAAGGGGATAATGATAACGACATTTTTAATTCTCTTAATTTTAAATTATAATTTTACTTGTAAGTTAAATTTTATTCAATAATTAAATTATAATTTAATTGTTTTAATAAAATTAATGTAATTATTTACGTCATAATAAGGAAGTCAAATAATTAAACAATAAAACTTTTATTTACGCTTTAAACGCGTTGGGTGTATTCGGTTTTTTTCTTATTCGGAATTAATAGCTGCATTTATTTTGATAAAAATCAGTAAATCATGCCACTGTGAGAGGATTTATCGAGGGTTTTGGAGCATTACCTTCTTTAGATAAAGTCGTGGCTATCGGTCCTTTGACACAAAAGGTTATTAGTCCTGCCCCTTATCTCACGATTTGAAGATTAGTTCTGGGTTTAGGGAGATAGGTAGGAAAAACAATCCCTTTAAGGACGGCGATGGCCGCAGATTTAAAGGTAGATTGATCATCAAAGCAGTGATTCTCACCCCAATGATCTTGATCTTGTCGCTTTGGTGATAGGGCGTAGATTTGGTAGTACATGAGATTCCGGATTCCCTCGGGTAAGTTTTGTAAAAGCGGATGGATAGTTTCTTTCGAAAACGGGTTCTGATTGATGAGATTGAGAAGAGAATCGATCGAGGGATACCGAGGATCAGCACTTTGTGTCATCTTGAACAAGGTAATGGCTTGAGCTAGTTTGAGGCGCTCGAGATCATCGTACCGATGTTGTTCTCCCCATTTATCTCCCCCTTTTGGCGCATCTGCTAATTGATAGACATAGTAGTCTGTTGTAGGATTGAACGTCGGCGTTATGTGCATAAAAGCCATAAGGCCCGCTTGCAATGCCGCAGTAGCGTTTGCTCTGATAGTGGAGCATTCCTCTAAATTCAGTGATGTGAGAGAGGTGAGCTTTGAGAGATGCTCTATCCCTTGATCTGTAATGTTATCGCACCAGCGTAGATCCAATGATGAGAGAGAGGTGAGCTTTAAGAGATACTCTAGTCCTCGATCTGTGATGTTATCGCATTCCGATAGATCCAGTGATGAGAGAGAGGTGAGCTTTGAGAGATGCTCTAGTCCTCGATCTGTGATGTTATCGCATTCCGATAGATCCAGTGATGTGAGGGAGATGAGCTTTGAGAGCTGCTTTACTCCTTGATCTGTGATGTGGGTGATGATATAGCATCCCCCTAGATTCAGTGATGTGAGCCAGGTGAGTTTTGAAAGATGTTCTAGCCCTTGATCTGTGATGTAATAACATGCCCATAAATTCAGTGATGTGAGAGAGGCGAGCTTTGAGAGATGCTCTAGTCCTTGCTCTGTGATGATATAGCAATGCGCTAAATTCAGTGATGTGAGGGAAGTGAGTTTTGAGAGATGCTCTAATCCTCGATCTGTGATTTCATTGCACCCCGTTAGATCCAGTGATGTGAGAGATGTGAGTTTTGAGAGATGTTCTAGTCCTAGATTTGTCATGTTTTGGTGTTGCGATAGATTCAATGATGTGAGAGCGGAGAGTTTTGAGAGATGTTCCAGTCCTTGATTTGTGATGTTTTTGCATTCCGATAGATTCAGTGAAGTGAGCAAGGTGAGCTTTAAGAGATGCTTTAGTCCTTGATTTGTAAGTTTGGAGCATCCATGCAAATTGATCGATTGGATTTTAGTTCCTTTGAGTTGTTCTAGAACGGTTTGTAGTTGATCATCTGATAAATTCTTATATCCTGATAAATCTAAATGACGCCCCTGAAAGGGTAAGTGTGCCCAAGCTTTGCAGGTCAAGCGCGTTGAGTGCAATGCTTGTGGATCTGAAAGGAAAGTTAGCGCATACGCCATTACAGCGCTAGGCAATGACTTACTCGTCACAGGTTTAGAAAAAGTCTCAGGTGGCAAAACTACAATGGGTATAGCTGCGGGTGGTGCAGTGGGTAAGGTTAGGGGAGCTAGTGGTAATGTGGTCATAATTTCCTGATTCTTTTGTTTAAATAAAAGGAGTTAACCCAGAAGCAGCTACTTTAGCAGCATCTTGGTTACCGAGAAGGGAAATCAGTGCATCACATCGCTGTTGACATGTGGCATAGATGGAAGGCTGTAAGAGTTGTTGGACTGCTGTCCCGAGAGTGTCTTTTGTGAAATTGGGACCGATGAGTTCGGGGTAGATTTCTTGGTTGGCAATGATATTGACGAGGCAATAAAAGGGGAGGCGGATTCTCAAGAGGTCTTTGGCGATGAAAAGATCTAAGGGAGAGATCCCGTAGGTGACAACGGTAGGTGTTCGATGAAGCGCGAGCTCGAGAGTGACAGTTCCTGATTTGGCGATGGCACAATGGGCAGCGCGCATTAATTCATAGCTGTATTCAGCGGGCACTAACGTGGCATGAGTGCATCCTTCCTTGTCTAGAATGGACTGAATCAATGAAGTAAAACTTGGATCCGATAGAGAAATCGCAAGATGATGATCGAGATGACGGCATGCTTGTAATTGTAAGCTTAAATTGCGCTCAATCTCTTTGCGACGACTGCCGGGAAACAGGGCGAGGATAGGCTTATCTGTTGTAAAGGGCAGAGGTTTGTAATGGTAGGTATTGATCTTATAGACTAATGGATGCCCTACATACTCGACTTGTAAAGGGGTGTTGGCGAAGATGTTTTTCTCAAAGGGTAATACGGAGAGGAGAAGATCGAGATGTTGAACCATAAGTGGGATCCGTTTTTTTCCCCAGGCCCAAACAGATGGGCAGATGAAGTGGCATAGTTTTCCCTGATAGCCTTGTTTGCGCAAGTACTTGATGAGTCGTAAATTGAATCCGGGATAATCAATGGTAAGAACACAAGACGGCTTTGCTTGGAGAATGGTGCGTGCGACTTTGTAAAATTTGCGGATGAGTGAGGGGAGCGCGAGGAAGACATCGATGAATCCCATGACTTGAAAATCTTCCATCTTAAGAACCGATTCCATCCCTACGCTGCGCATGCGTGGACCGCCAACTCCTAGTATGCGTAGATGGGGATGTTGTTGCTTGAGGGCTGTAAGGAGTCGTTCTCCGATGAGATCACCGCTTTTTTCTCCCGCAAAGATGAAGAGATCACACGACATCGATCGCTCCTAATTGCTCAGCAATCCATTGCGCGCCCTGATGAAAGATCTTTTTAGGTGTGCCATGGCCTTGAAACCCAATGGAAGGGCTGATGATGAGCTCAACAGAAGGAGAACGGATTGAGTGTTTTTGAGCTGTTAAGCTTAAGTTTTCAATGAAGTTAAAGCAACTGCGTGTGCTCACTCGATGATCGAGATTGCCGATGTAAAAGCGCAACTTGCGAGAAGTAAGTTGAGGAATGAGTGTTTCTAGATCCAATTCTTTGAGCAAAGGACTCTCTTTGATCTCTTGAAAATCTTTTCCTAAACCCACCTGAGTGAGAGGAGCAAATCCTAAAATCCATTGGATAGGGCTGTAGCGTGCTGCTACATGTGTGGCAAGAAAGGCTCCGCGAGAAAGTCCTGCAACAGCAATTTTATCGGGAATTAGAACGTTCTGTTGAATGAGTTGATCAAGTGTTTGACAAACGGTGTCCACGTAATGGGATATGATATTTTTCCCTCGAGCAAATTCACTAGCCCATTGGATTAAGGCGGTCTCAGAAGAGAGGCCGGGACCATGGTGAGGAACATCCATCGAAAAAATGCGCATGGGAAGGGAAGAGAGATAGGCTGCTGGTTGATTATAGGGATCTTTTCCCAAGCTTTCTTGAGCTGCTAAGGCAAAATAAAACAAAGCAGGAAGAGGGCCAACGTCTAGATCGGGACCGATGAAACTTAAAGAGTGATCGGAAAAAGAGGGAAGTTTCTTGATCTCCATGTTATTCCGCTTGTGGAGGTCGAGGAGAACGCCGTCGTCGTCGTTTGCGTGCGGTTGTGATGCGTACGGTAGGAGATGTCACGACAGCATTCCATTCTTCCCACGTCTGTTGCAAAGCGGGCTGCAAAGCGCAGCGGAAGCTGAAAAACTTTAAAGCATGGGGAAAATCAGGATCGTTGGGAATGCGTAAGCGGTGTTTCTTTCTTTTTTCAATGGGAGTGAGCCGGTATTGAGAGGTCAAAATCGAAGCTAGTGTGATGCGAAGTCGGCGTGGTAAGTGCAAAAAGGGCTGAAAAATTTCATCGAGCAGTTGTTGAACCTCAACAAAAATTTCTCCTAAATGAGGAGCTTTTTCTCTATCGATGAAATGAGTTTGAATTCTCTTTTGAAAGAGAGGGAAAACAAGGCATGCGAGTAAGGTAGAACGATCCATTGTTTGCTGCGGAGATTGATGGATCAGAGAGTCTACCTCTTTTAAAAATTCTAAGACCTCTTCTCCTTGAGGAGATTCCATGAATTCGCCAAAAGCTGGCATCATGAGATGAAAAAAACCATGTTCGGCAAGAAGGCGAAAGAAAGGTTCTGAGGCACCTGATTCCAACATGCGCAACAGTTCTTCTAAGATGCGCGCTGGAGCGCTTTTGACAATTTCTGCTCGACATTCTAATAAAGCCACTTGCGAGGCAGGGTCGATCGAGAATCCAAAGCGCGCTTGGAACTTGAGCATCCGCAGCATCCGCACAGGATCTTGACGGAAGCGTAAAAAGGGTTGTCCAATCGTGCGCAAATGTTTTTTTTGTAGATCGGGATAACCTTCTACGTAATCGATGATTTCTTGAGTTGCTGAATCGTAAAATAATCCGTTAATTGTAAAATCGCGGCGCCAGGCATCTTCTTCAGAAGATCCCCATTTGTTATCACGCAAAATCAGTTCATCGCTTTCGGTGCAACCTGAGCGAAAGGTAGAAACTTCTAAAGTTTTTTTTCCAAAACGGATATGAGCTAGTCTGAAGCGGCGTCCAATTAAGATGCAGTTTCTGAATAATTTTTTAATTTCCTCAGGCTCAGCAGAGGTAGAGATATCGAAATCTTTTGGTTTTTGTTGCAAGAGTAAATCGCGTACACTGCCTCCTACGAGATAAGCTGTAAAACCCGCTGTGCGTAATTTGTCCATCACATACAAAGCGTCAGGATCGACTTGCTCGAGGGCAAGGCTATGCTGTTCACGAGGATATGTTTTTTTTTCTGCCACGTTTTCAACCCGATTTAAAAAAATGATTGCTACGGCACGTTAAACTACGATAGCCGAGCTCATGGTGTATAATTTAGGGAATGCTGGGTTAATAAGTCAACCCTTGTAAACCTTCGAAATTTTTCTTTAAGAATTCCTCTTCCCAGTAGTACTGATCGAGCAGTCCTGTAGTATCCCTCTCCAAGATCCGATAAGCACAGTATAGGGCTTCAATGGAAGCGAGGCCACGATCAGGCTCTGTGCAGTCTTCTTGTCGACGTGGATAGGCTGTGCGCAATTCGCGCGGTAGACTGCGGGTTTGAAAAAGATGGGGTTGCGGCAATTGCTTATACATGGTTGCAGCATACCTCCAGCTGCTATCAATCAACAAAAGACCGAGATATTGATCAAGAATAGAGAGCGGAGGAGCTTCCAACGTCAAAAGTACATGTCCAGACAAATCAGGTAATGAGTGCTTGGGATAAGTGAAAAAACGGATATCAGGGCGATTTTCCAATCCCCTAAGAGAACATTTTTTCAAATTTTCTCTGCGATGTCGCAAAATAAAGGTAGGCGTAAATAAAAACATTTTTTATAGATCTAGATGATTTTCTCTTAGATGCTAACACGATGTTTTGGATTGGTTCAATCAGCTTTCTCTTGTTAATCCCCTCCTTATGGGGGGCGGCTCAGCTTGATTGGAAAGAGCATGAGGCTGAGGTATTGGCGCAAGCCGCTCATGATCATCAACCCATTGTAGCTGCCTTTCTCGGAAACAAATTTTGCCCTTGGTCTGAAAAGTTGGTCGACGATGTGTTGAGTGTTGAAGCCTTTCAACAGAAGATAGAAGAGCATGCTATCTTGTGGAAGGTTGGCTTAGATCAGGAAAATAGCGAAGAGCAATTGAAGTTGAGAAAAAAATATCGCGTCGAAGAATGTCCCTCTATTCTTTTGCTCGATCCCATGGGTAACGAATTTGCGCGTTTTGGGTATTTGCCTGAGGACGCAAGTGAGTATGCGGCAAGACTTGTACAAATCATCGCTGATTTTCAAGAGATTTGCGTTGCTTTTGATCAACAGGATAAAACGATAAATGCTAAACGATGGAAAGAACTCTACGTTAAAGCTGGACAGCTATCTGTTCCCATTTTTCAGCAAGAGATCATCGAACGAGGGATTCAAGTGGATAAGAAGTGTTATTTTTTAACTGAAAAGTACGCCCAGCTACTCAAATCCCACAAACTAAAGAACAAAGAGGTTAAAGCGTTCCGGCAGCAACTGCTCAAGAGTGATCCGGACAATCGCTATGGAACGCAATTCAAAGTAGCCATGCTCGAATTTTACAAGAGGACGGCTATCCCTAAAAAGCCATGTGAAAAGGTGATTCGCCCTCTTGTAGACTATTTAGCTCGCTTTGGAAAAAAAGATCGGGAGAACGCATGGAAAGCAGAATGGACGATCGCTCAGTATCTTCATACAAAAAATGCTGAGCAGAAAGCATTAGAGTATGCCGCACGGGCTCATGAAAAAGCTCCTGCACCGATGAAGGATCACATCGCTGAAATCATGGACACCATGCGCTCTGAGAATGCCGATGGATTGTGAATGGCTAAAAAAACCAGAAAAAGAATGTGGGATCATCTGCGGGTGTGATCAATCGCAAGAATGGTTGCTTCCGTGGTGGTGGGAAAGATATCGACTAAGCAACAGCTTCCCTGTCTCTTTTGCCGATTTTGGAATGAGCGAGACAGCAAAGAGATGGTGTCGTGAAAAAGGAGAGCTATTCAATGTAGAACTTGAGGCTACCCACATCAAAATGAAGCACGAGATCGACCCAGAAGCTGCCCACTATTGGGAACAACTCTATGGACCTGAAGTGTGGAAAGCTAGGCAGAATTGGTTTAAAAAGCCCTTTGCTCTTCTCAATTCTCCTTACCGGCATTCAATTTGGATCGATTTGGACTGCGAGGTATTAAATAATGTGAAAGATCTTTTCTTGGCTTGTGATCAGCACAGTCAATTAGCCATGGTGCGAGAGCATAAAACCAATCACTTGCCTAGATTTCACGCCGAAGCACGTTATAATGGAGGGGTGATTGTCGCAATTCACGGAGCTGCGATCATTGAAAAATGGGCAGAAGAATCACTGAAACGCAATCATCAATTTTGGGGCGATGATCCCTTGCTTTCTGCTTTGATTAAAGAGCGACGATTGGAAATTGTCGAATTGCCGCAGATTTACAATTGGCGTCTAGCCAACGGGATCAACATGGGGGCTGTGATTCATCATTGGACAGGGACGGGTGGCAAAGCCTATATCAAACAGTATGGAGGGATTCAACCAGCTATCCATTCTTTCAATAACAAAAAGTATTAACCCAACTTGCCCCCTATCCTCCCTTAGACGCGTAAGCGAGACAGGTAAGATGCAAGATTCGTGAGGAAGCCAAGGTAGTTCACCTTGGCGACGAACGAAGCGCAGCAGATTGCCTGTCGCAGCTCGCGGATAAAGGAGGATAGGGGGCAAGTTGGGTTATTTTGCAAAACTCCACGCCACAGCAAAATCGCCCTTTTGAGCCATTTTGCCACCCCATCCCCGAGCCCTACTCGCTTGGAGTATGTGCTCGGGGATGAGGCCGGCCTCTTAAGCGGCTGGCAAACTGACTCAAAATCATCGATTTTTCTGGGTCGGGGAGTTTTGCAATTGCCTCAGAAAACAAGTTCATTGTCTTTTTTGTAGACAACTTCGTCTTTCTTTTGAACGGATAGGGCGATTCCAAAGGTCAAAATACCCACTCTTCCCATCAACATTAAGACACTGATCATGAGTTTCCCAAAAGTGGTCAGATCGGATGTGATTCCCATGCTCAGTCCTACGGTTCCAAGCGCTGAGGCAGCTTCAAATAACACGCGCAAGAAAGGCTTGTTTTCAAAAATAGTTAGCAAGAACACGGAAAAAGTGAGAACAAAGAGATAATAACCAAGAGTGGCTGTAGCTAATTGCACGCGTTTGTTAGATATTTCCCTTTTCCAGAAGCTGACCACATTTCTTCCAGAAATCGTTGTTATTACCAGTCCTACTAAGGTCACAAAAGCAGTGCTTTTAAGTCCACCACCTGTACCTGCAGGAGAGGCTCCAAAAACCATCAAGAACGTCAGTAAAATGATGGATGCCTCTGTTAGCGTCCCAATGTCTAGTGAATTATATCCAGCGGTGGTACTTGCTGTCATCGTTTGAAAAAATGAAGTAATAACTCTCTCATAGATCGTATTGCCTGAGAGAGGCCCCTCTACAAAGAAAAACACGAATGAGCCGATAGCAATGAAGCAGAAAGTAACTGATAAAATAACTTTTGTGAGAAAAGTCAACCGTTCTTTTTGTTTTTTCAACTTTTTGTAGATATCCAACCAAGCAATAAAACCAACAGCACCAAAGATGCATAACAGAGATATGGTCATGTTGATCCCAAAATCGTACTTGAAACTCATGAGGCTATCTGGAAATAAAGAAAATCCGGCCGTGCAGTAAGCTGAAATACTGTGAAAAATGCCATTCCACACTGGATGTTCCACGCCTTTACTCGCGAATAACAAACTCAAAATGATGGCCCCGATCACCTCACAGAGTAACGTAAAAAACACCACTCTAGGAAGGAACTCGTGAATGGGCAGTTGTTTTGGAAGAGATAATGCTGTCATTGCGACTTTTTTTCGAAAACTAGATAGTTTGTCCATGATGGCAAAGATAACAAACGAGCTGAATGTCATGTAACCAATACCACCGATTTGGATAAGAGTAAGAATCACGAGTTGCCCCAGAAACGTGTAGTGCGTACCCACATCAATGGTTGTCAAGCCCGTTGTAGACACAGCTGAGGTGGCGATGAAAAGATTATTTAAGATAGATACACCCTCTGTATGACAGATGGGCATGCAAAGAAGCAACCAGCCGACTAAGGTATACATCAGATATCCCAGCACGAGGGCTTGAGGTGGGGTAAGCCGAGAAAAAATGGATTTGTGTAGAGTCATGTCACTACCTATTCATCAATTCGGTATGTAGCATAACAAAGGATTATTCGACAGCTTGCCAGGAGGAGATTTTTAATAAATCTTTGGGAATTTCAAATAAAAAGCGGGAGGGATTAGTGCGCAGATCTTTTCCCATTTTTTTTCGATTTCTGGCCATACTAAGGGTGAGATATTTTTTGGCGCGCGTCAAAGCGACATACATCAGGCGGCGCTCTTCTTCGATCCCAGTTTCCATGATGCTTTTTTCGTGGGGGATGATGTGATCTTCTAGACCTACCATGAAACAGGCCGTGAATTCTAGACCTTTAGCGCTGTGGAAGGTCATGAGATTGACTTTGTCTTCTCGTTGCTGCTTGTCTTTTTGAGGCACGTGTTGAGGATCGAGCATCGTCGTGGTGAGGAAATGGCTGAGAGAGATTTCCTTCTCTTGTCCTTGAGAAACCAGTTCTTCCTCATAGAGAGCCATCACATCAATACATTGCGTCACATTCTCCCACTTGAAATCTCGCATTTTTTCACTTTTGACATCATCGAGGATAGCGTTGCTGTAATCGATCTCTTCGATAAGCCAATTGAGAGAAGGATAAAGAGGTGGAGCGTGGAATTTTTGTTGCCCAGTTTCGATGATCTCTACAAAACGGCGTATTCCAGCGATAGCACCTGGGGTCAGAGAGTTTTTGTATTCTGATGAAAGGGGAGAGGCGACCTCTTTTAGGATATGCCATAGAGGAAGATCGAGTTGCCGATTAATTTGGGTCAATTTGTCAAGGGTTGCATCGGAGATCCCTCGTCTTGGGACATTGATGATGCGCAACAGGGCTTCTTGGTCTAACGGATTGTTGATCACCCGCAGATAGGAGATCATGTCTTTGATTTCTGCTCGTTCTAGGAATTCCGTTCCTCCAAACACCTCATAGGGGATACCTCTTACCCATGTGCCATTTTTTTCCCACATCGCTTGCATGAGGGCAACTTCAAAGGCGCGAGAAAGGATATTCGAACGGTAGAGGATAGCCATGTCTTTCCAGTGCAGATGCTTATCTTTTCGCAATCGAATCATCCTCTGCACGACAGATTGCGCTTCTTCAAGTTCGGTGGGAGCGTGAAATAAAGTGAGAAGATCGCCGCGATCCGCCGTGCTCCATAAGTTTTTTGCATGTCGTTCTGTATTGTGGGAAATAACGGCATTAGCCGCTGTTAGAATCGTAGGAGTAGAGCGAAAATTTTGCTCTAATTTAATGACGGTTGTCGCGTCAAAGTTCAAGATGTTCTTAATCTCAGATCCTCTCCATCCATAAATCGATTGATCATCATCGCCCACTACGCATAGATTGTTGTGTTTACCAGCTAATAATTGAGCTAAACGGTACTGGATAGGATTGGTGTCTTGGTACTCATCGATCATGATGTACCGAAAGCGTTCTTGATAACGCTCTAAAATAGAGGGGTGCTGCTCAAACAACTCAACAGTTAGCGATAAAAGGCTATCGAAATCAACAGCGTTATAAGCGCGCATGCAAGTTTTTAACCGCTCGAATAAGTTGATTGAAAAATTGTCATGCCACGTCGGGTCATCACGAGCCAGCTCTTGTGGTGAAAGACCTCTACTTTTTGCATAGGACAGTTTCTGAAGTGTTCCTTCGAGAGAGGGCATTTCTCCCTCGTGTTCCAGAAGATGGCGCGCTAATTGTGTGCTAAGGCGCTTAGTGTCTTTTTCGTCATAGAGACTGAAATTGCTTGTAAATCCTAGATGGTGGATCTCCTTGCGCAAGATCTGCATGCAAAAGCTATGAAATGTGCTTAAGGTCACGGCTTTGGCGAGTTTAGGATCGATTAACTGTCTAAGCCTCTCTCGCATCTCTCCTGCAGCCTTATTAGTAAAGGTCAGACCTAAAATTGCCTGAGGGGGGATATCTAGATGATTGAGAAGATGGGCAATTCGGTAGGTAAGAACACTTGTTTTACCACTGCCAGCCCCTGCTAAGATCAGAACGCGCCCTTCTGTTGTAAGAACTGCTCTTTTCTGATCGGGATTAAGAGAAGGGAGCCCTTTCATGGTATTAGACCTCTTTCGAAACTAAGGTTCGTCAATTTTCGGGATTATTTTGGCCGATTTTCGATTCTTTTTTCGGGGACAGTTAGGTGATTTTTTGGAGTAAGCCTTTAAAGTCGTTTAATATCGTGAATGTGGTGAGCAGGGATTTAAAGTTACGAGGAGAGACGTTGACTTCGACATCGGAAGGAAATTGAGCCCGAAGCTCTCGAAACGCTTCTCGTACAACGCGTTTAAAACGGTTACGTTCATGGGATTTGCCGTAACGTTTAGACACAGTGATTCCAAGCTTAGGGGAGTTGGTAGTTGGTTGGCGTCTGTATTCAATGATGACGTTACCACCGACATGTTGCCGCCTTTGTTGGCGAATACCCTGAAATTGCGCGCGTCTTAATACCCGCGCAGACTTAGGAAAGGCTTTGCTTACACTGACAGCTTCTTGCGGCCGCTGGTGCGACGTCGGTTGATGATCTTGCGACCGTCTTTCGTTTTCATTCTCTTGCGAAATCCGCATGTAGTTTGCCGTTTTCTTTTGCTAGGTTGGTAAGTGCGTTTCATGGAACTTGTTCCCTTCTAAAAAAATTCTCCACCACTATATCCCATCGTCCAAAAAGGCGCAAGGGCTGGGCGTATACTCTATGAAATTCCTATGAAAAGACCTCTTGTGTGTATAATATTTTTTTTAAAACGGGCAACTATCACGTGTTTGCTACTGCATTTGAGGCAAATAAGCTGTTTTCACTATAGGAAGGTACTCATTCGTTTGATGAACCCCAATTAATGAACTAATTAATCTTTACATAAAATGAATTTATAAATACAATAGTAATCATAATTACAATTAGGAGATTTAATAATGTCATTACAGGGCTTAGTTACTTTAGCTTTACAAGCTGCACCAACGTCTGTGCTTGCCCCTTCACAAGCTGTACCTAAACCCGCAACGAAGGGCATAAGGGCTATCCCTAGCGACGTTTTCGGACGTATATTAAGCTTCCTTCCTGCTCAACAAATAATTCGCCTCCATCGTGTATGCCAAGGCTGGCGTAATCTACCTCTCGTCAACGAAGGTTGTCTAGATCTTTCTAGATGGTCCAATTTATCGGATAGCGAGCTTAAAATCATTCTTGATGAAGCAAGTGGTAGTCGCATTACCTCTATCAATCTATCTAATTGCAACAACATCACAGATGCTGGCCTTGACCATCTATCAAAACTCACATTCTTAAGCTCGCTTAATCTAAGTTGGTGCGATAAGATCACAGATGCTGGCCTTGCCCATCTATCAAAACTCACACTCTTAAGCTCACTTAATCTAAGCATGTGCTATACGATTACAGAGGCTGGCCTTGTCCATCTATCAAAACTCACACTCTTAAGCTCACTGGATCTAAGCTGGTGCATAAACATCATAGATGCTGGCCTTGCCGATCTATTAAAACTCACACTCTTAAGCTCACTTAATCTAAGCGGGTGCTATAAGATCACAGATGTTGGCCTTGCCCATCTATCAAAATTCACACTCTTAAGCTCACTTAATCTCAGAAAGTTCACTAAGATCACAGATGCTGGCCTTGCCCATCTATCAAAACTCACACTCTTAAGCTCACTTGATCTAAGCGAGTGCACAAAGATCACAGATGCTGGCCTTGCCCATCTATCAAAACTCATACTCTTAAGCTCACTTAATCTAAGTTGGTGCGATAAGATCACAGATGCTGGCCTTGCCCATCTATCAGAACTCATACTCTTAAGCTCACTTAATCTAAGCGGGTGCGATAAGATCACAGAGGCTGACCTTGACCATCTAGTAACTCTCGCATCTCCAATCTTACTTCAACTAGATGGTTCGGGGATTACCTTGGATGCTGCAAAAACTTTTAAGGCGAAACCTCGACTTTGTACAATTTTATGACTTCTTCGCTGACGCTCGTCACCCATGAGATTAGACTCTAAAGATTAAGAGCGAACAGCTAGTTTAAGTTGGTAGGTGCTTGTATAGCCCAAGCGCTGAGACAGAATGCGCGATAGATCCCGGTTGATTTTTTCTAAGATCGCTTCCTGTTCATCTTCCTGAAGAGGGGGAATCTCTGCAAAAATTTCAAGTTGCTGACTGGGGTGCAAGATGATGTGCGTTGCCAGCTTGGCTTGAGGAAAAAGTTCATCCCAATAATGCTGGATATAGCTTTCAAAGATTTTAGGATCCACTTTGGCTTGCATTGTCAAGGTGAAATAAGCTCCTCGATTCATGGAATAAAAACCAATCAACAAGAGTACTCCACAGCATAACAGCGTAAGACCGATGAAGAGAAACCCCGAGCCATGGTTGGCAAAAAAATTGCTAATCGAAGAGCGTAAATGGGGAGCGTAATCCAATCCGATGAACATCCCACCTACGAGCAGAAGAAGCACAACAAACATGAACTGTACAGCAGAAAAAAGAAGGTGACCTGTTCTCATATCCTCACAAAAGATCGTCGTATTTATCCATGACACTAGAGACTTGTTTCATACGGCTAAGATGCTTTTCTACTGCATCTTCAACAAGAGCTTCTTTTTTAGGAGTTTCTTTCTTTGGCATGATCAAGTTCTTGAAGATGACGTGAACTAGACCTACGTGAAGACCGGTTAATCGACTGATATCTTTCACGATTTTGACTTGGATCTCTTCGGCTTTTTCGGGAATGGTGATCCCGTAAGCAATGTTGATTTCTATGCGAATTTTTACGGCGTGATTTTTCTCATCTTGCTCGACGTGAATTCCCTTGACACCATCGCTCTCTCTGCCCAGTAAACTGTCGAATAAGGAACCCTCTAACGGCTCTACACCCTCAATCCGAGCGAGACATTGGATTACGATCGATTGAAAAACCTTACTTTCAATGTCTCGGATGAACACCGTGTCAGGAAGCTCAAGTTCTTTCGTGTCAATTTGTTTGAAAGAGTCGTGCATGGTATTACCCCATTTTGTATATAAATTCTAACTTGATTATACCTTTTTAGGAAATGAATCTCAATCGTTCTTATCTTTTTTTTAACAGTTCACTCAAATACAGTGATTAAAAATTAAAATAACAGTATGCTGGAAATTCTTCCGCTTGCCCGGAAACAGCTCTTGTCACTATGATCAAGGAGATCTTTAACTTAAGTGCTGAGCTCTATGCAACTCTTATTCACATTCATTGTTGGGCTATTCATTGCTTATGCGTGCTCCCATTACGCAAAAAAAAGAGGACGCAACCCACTTCATTGGTTCATTGGAGGAGCGCTTTTCGGAATCTTTGCTTTAATTACTCTTTTTCTCCTGCCTAACCGCCATCGTATCAAGCCCTATCAAGCGACAGTACCTAAGGTGGAAAAAGTTCCTTCTGTCCCGTTATTGAAAGTGTTGGTCGAAACTCAAGCTAAGAAGCCATGGTACTATCTCGATCAGGATAAAAAACAGTATGGGCCTATGAGCTTTGAAGCCTTGAGAAATGCTCTAGAAGAAGGGAAGCTTCATTTTAACACGTATGTGTGGAACGAAGAATTAGAAGAATGGAAAAGATTAAAGGAGTTGGTGGATGCTCCTTCGGTGCAATAGACCTCAAGTAGAATTGTCTTGAGGTCCTTATCAGGAAATTACCAGCTAGATTTAACAACGCCTGGGATATAACCATTGCTTGCCATTTCTCGGAAGCAAAGACGTGAAAGTTTGAACTTTCTCAAGAAACCACGCGCTCTACCAGTCAACTGGCATCGGTTGCGCAATCTAACAGGTGAGGAGTTTTTCGGCATTTTATTGAGTGCAACTTTTGCGAGTTGACGTTCTTCTTCACTCTTATTCATGTCGAGGATAGTTTTTTTCAGACGCTGACGTTTCTCCCACTTGAGATTTACAGAGCGTTCGCGTCTTTTTTGTTTTGAAATTTGAGATTTAGTCGCCATATTTTCCCAGTTACTTTCTTTTTCGGGCTGGACCTTTTTGCCGCTGTTTGCGGTTGGGGTCAACTTTGTTGATCACATAGATACGTCCACGCCGGCGGACAATTTTATCCCCTTTGGCAGGGTCAGCTTTAATTGAAGCTCTTACTTTCATTGTAAATAACCTACATGAAATTTTGATTGTTTGTGCATACGTTATACGCGATGGAAGGATTTCTTTGCAAGCTCTGGGTCTAAGATTGAGTGGCGTACGCCTAAAATTCACGCCTTCTGTCTCAATTTTAAAATTTAATTTAGATTTTTCTTTTTCTTAGATGGGTTTTCGCGTAAAATTCCAGAGATCGATCGCCTCAAAGGGTGGGCATTTGAAATGCGAAAGGGAATGGATTTTGCTTTTCTTAAAATTCCTATTCTTTTAAAAAGCCTTGGTGGCTGCCAATGAAAACAGGAACACATGACTGAGCAGGGTAATGAGTCAAACGACCTCTTTCAGCAAGCGGAAGGGCGTACCATGCAGTTTTCCCAAGCGGGGTCAATCCAAGATCCTTCTTTAAGTCAGCTGCGCGATCACATCAAAAATGTGATGATCCCACTGCTCATCAAAAGTTTTCAATTAAAATTAGAATTAAGTCAAACGATTAGCCTTCCTTCTCGTTTACAGCCCTTAAAAAGCAAACAGTCTTCCGAGGAGATCATTGAGCAGCTCAAGCAACTAGACAAAGATTTACAGGTCTTGTTCCTCTGGTGCCAAAGTTGTCGCAATCAGATCCAGAAGTCGTTGACGTTACCCGAAGAAGAGATGAAGACGCTGGTCAAAACCAACTCATCTTCTCTTTCTAATCCCGCAGTGAGTAAATCATTTTCAGAAGCCGTCTCAGCTCAATCTGGTCTGTTTAAGCATGCCATCAAAAAAGAATCCTTAGAAAAAATTGCAGAAGTTCCTCCGGTCAAACGGCGTTGGTGGCAGAGATTGCTCGGCTCCATGTTCCACTAATTAAGGTAGATGTTCACACATACCCTTCGTCGGGGAGTTTTGCAATTGCCTCAATAGAAAAGAAGGTGGCTCTGGTGACAGCAGCTTCCGCTTCTAGCGGGAGCTGCTGATTGAAGAATATAATCCTTGAAATAAAATTGTTAATGGAAAACATTGGAGCATCTTATCATCAACAACTCAGGAGATCATCTATGCTTACAATGCGTTCATTCGTGTTTCTGGCAATGGTACTAAATGGCATTGGCAATCCGTTGGTTGCGGAAGTTGCAATAAGGAAATTTACCTCAGAATCGGTCTGCGCAGGTCATCCTGACAAAATTTGCGATCAAGTCAGCGATGCGATTTTAGATGCGATCTTGACGCTAGATCCCAAGGCAAGAGTAGGAGTGGAAACCGTAGTTGGTGATAATTGTATCGGTTTATTCGGAGAAGTCAATTCGACTGCAAAAGTAGATTTCGCGGCGGTTGCGACGAAAAAGATAAGAGACCTCGGCTACACGGAACCGAAATGGGGATTTTCTTACCTTTCACCCGTATCGGTGTACATCCATCAACAATCTCCTGACATCGCAGTTGGTGTGGGAGAGGATCAAGGAGCAGGCGATCAAGGGATGATGTTTGGTTATGCCTGCGATGAAACACCGGAGTTGATGCCGCTTCCCATCAGCCTTGCTCATGCCTTGACAAAAGAATTGGATACTGTTCGAGAAAACAAAGTATTGCCTTTCATTCGCCCGGATGGGAAATCGCAAGTCACGGTTCTTTACGAGGGTGATCGACCCTTTGCGATTGAGTCAGTTGTGATCGCTTCTCCCTATTCGGAAGAGATCGATCTGGAGACCGTCAGAGAAGGAATTATCCGCGAAGTTGTCAATCCTGTTCTCAAGAGATATGGATTTTCTATCGATCAGAAACAGATCGTGGTCAATGGAACGGGAACCTGGCATATTCCCGGTCCCGCATCAGATGCAGGCCTTACGGGAAGAAAAATCGTCGTGGACGGCTATGGAGGATATGCGCGAATTGGCGGAGGAGCTTTTTCAGGCAAAGATCCGAGCAAGGTCGATCGTTCGGGAGCCTATGCGGCGCGCTTTATCGCAAAAAATATTGTTGCGGCGGGATATGCGAAACGGTGCGAAGTGGCTTTGGCGTATGTGATCGGCCATTCGACTCCTCTAATGAAGCAAATCGATACTTTTGGAACCGCGACTGTTACCCAAGATGAAATCGAGGCTTATGCAAAAAAGTTAATCGATACTTCCGTGAAGGGCATCGTCCAGGCGTTGGATTTGCGGAGACCCATCTATCAGCCTACCGCCGCTTACGGACATTTCGGCAGGGAACAATTTCCCTGGGAAAAGGTAGTTGCGCAATGAGCTTTAAATGACATCAAATCCAAGATTGAAGTGTCTGCGGGTGCCAAAGTTGTCACAGATCCAGAAGTCGTTGACATTACCCCAAGAGGAGATGAAGATGCTGGTCAAAAGCAACTCATCTTCTCTTTCTAATCCCGCAGTGAGTAAATCATTTTCAGCAGCTGCTTTAGCTCAATCTGTGCTGTTTAAGCATACCATCAAAAAAGAGACGCTAAAGAAGATTGCAGAAGTTCCTCTTGTGAGACAGCGTTGGTTTCAGAAAGTACTCGGCGCCATGTTCCCCTGATTAAAAATCGGTTAATAACCTTTTTTATTTAAATGTAAATAAATTATTTAACGTAGGTTGTTTTAAATTAATTGATTAAGTTAATTAAAAAAAATGGTTGAAAATAACGCATTATTTGTTGTATAACTATTATTATAGTTAATTTTAACAAAGGATAATTTATGTCATTAGCTCTTGAACGCCTAACCCTCACGCCTGCTGTACCAGCCCCTATTCCAAAAGCGTCTCTTAAAGGTTTGCCAGATCTTCTCTTTCGCCATGTCATAAGCTTTTTGGATGTTGAAGATCATCGCAGTCTCGTCCTTTCTTGCAAGATGGGGAAAAAAAAATGGAGTCTTTGGATTGAAGATGAACGAGGTATGGCAAGACTATTGGAAATACACCGACATGTTAAGGAAGCTACTTCAATGTGGCGTAGCGGCAAACGCCTCAAGTTAATTGCTTCGCCAAAGGATAGTTCCCAAGAGAGTAGCCAATTAAAATCAGAAGCAGTTCAAGATGCGAGTCAGTCGCAACAGGCCTTAGTACAAGGCTCTAGAGTTCGTAAAAAGGGTTCTCTCTTCTCTGAATTAGAGGCTTCTGACATCTGTGAAAATGCTTCTTTCTTCTCTGACTTGGAGGATTCTCCCACTCCTATCTCTGAAAAACCTTCTTACTTCTCTAAATTAAAGGATGCTCCCATTCCCATCTCTGAATTAATTAAAAAAGGGGATTTATCCGAAGCGATTCGCCGTATTCACGACATGGCGGGACTGCCTAAGTATAAAGTGAATTATTTCATGGAATGTGTATTCAAGTTTGTTGAACAAAACCGTATTGAAGAGGCTGTACAAATAGTAGAGTCCATGAAAAAAATAATCGATACGGATAAAGCAGCTCTAGGGTTTGTAGAAGAGCATATTCTCAAATATTTAGACAAAGCGATTTTTGCCGTAGGGGATTGGGTTGTTTCTAGTGATCTGTCACAAAAACAAGCTAG
>Ga0206972_1014_pt1 | contig 55273 bp, 53 predicted proteins | sample Alteio_BWOrgHeat_86_FD_152925 | JGI IMG/M metagenome (GOLD analysis project Ga0206972, IMG submission 152925) | Enriched cells from forest soil in Barre Woods Harvard Forest LTER site, Petersham, Massachusetts, United States -... | ecosystem: Environmental > Terrestrial > Soil > Temperate forest >...
CCGCGCGATCTCTTTTCAAGACGGATGCAGCATTTGAATAACTGCCAATTACACCATCCAAGCTGGAGGCTCCTTCAGTTTCAATATTTTGACCGAATGCATCGCTATTATTGTGTAAAACAAGAGCAAGTCCCTGAGGTCCCTTATAACTGCCATCCATTCCAAAAAGGGCAGTTTCGCTTAACACTGCTACATGTGGCAAAACCTTTTGAAAGAGTGGAACCATTGTTTTATCAGCATAATCGCTAAAGCCAAGAACTTTTAAATTGGAAAACAGGTTTTCTTGTACTAAAGACTGGAAGGCTAAAGCCTGTAAACGATTTAAGATCGCACCCCCTCCCATTGTTCGAGCAAAAATAGAAGGAGGACTGATCGTGTATACATATCCTTGAGACGCATTCCCATTTAATACTTTAAACTCATTACGTATCTGTTGAACATAAATTTGGTAAAGAATCTCTAAGGAAATAATCGATTCCCCTATTTGCATGAACTTCCCTTGAAGAGTGTGATCTCTTTGAGGATTGTGAATGAGCGCTTCGAGATACCCTTGAGTCTCGACTTGATTCATAATTTGATCTGCAGAAATTTCATTAAGAGCTGGAAGTCGATGAGTAGGCGATAGATGATAAATCATGTGTTTAAGAAGTTTTTCTTCATATCTAGCACGAAATTCACTATCTCTTTTTGAAGTTGCTGATGGGATGTCATCTTTATTTAGCGGTTCACCTAATACAGCTTGGTGCTGAACTTTCACTAAAGGCATTACGACCGTATCATATTCAAAATCCGGGTGAATAGCAGCGCTTAGGATAACTTTGCGAACCTGATTGTTTCCAAATGGTTTCCCTTGAAGGTGTCCTACCCATTTGTAATCCCCTGCCATCAAAATACTAGCTACAGGAGTAACAAAAGTATGAAGAGCTCCTTCCATATTGGTAATTTGATCTCCAGGAACATATTTAACACCTATAGCACTGTTTTTTTTGTGACGCATTAGATGTTCAACCATGGCTTTGGAAACAAAAGCACTTTTACCGATTAAAGGAGGTAGAAATTTCCCGGATAAACCAAAAAAATCCTCTCTACGTACAACAGTTTTTCCTCCAGAAAGTTGTTCTAGGACAGAAGAATCGATATTTTGAAAAGTTGGAGCATAACGGCCTTGGCTAGATGAAGAAACAGGTTTAGAGACAAGGAAAGAGCCTGAAGAAATCAAGACTAAAAGCCCCCCTGCAACAGCAAAACTTGCTGTAAGACCTATACCCAAGGCGGGTGCTGTAAACGGAAGAGAAGCTAGCAACCCTATACCTAAGATTACTCCAGCTATTTTCAAAGTTTTAACTGTTGTGGGATGTTCGCAAGTCCAAGTTCTAATTCTCTGAAAACAATTAAAGTTTTGATACTGTGCTCTAAAAGAGCTGCTTCTAAATTCTACATCCATAATCCCTCTTTTATAGGTCAAATCATCGACTTAATTTTATTAAAACTCAACCAATAAAACTAAAACAACAACCACAGACTAATTACTTTCATTTCTCTTCTTCAAAAGAGTTTTTATGTTCGTCCTTAAAAAAAGCATTTTTCCATTTTTTCTCTTTAGGCAAGCGCTCTTGAACAAAATCAATAAAACAGCGAATTTTTCGAGATAAAATACGTCTTTGAGGATAAGCGACATAAATTGGCACTTCTTCTTGCGAAAAAGGATTCAAAATTTCAATAAGCAATCCCAAGTCAATTGCTTCACTAACAACGTATTCATGTGTTTTCATAATACCCATCCCTTTGATGGCAAAATTTAACAAAGTTTCCGCGTCATTGACCTGTAAAAAAGGCTTAATTTGCACAGGAGAGTGATTTGAGAACAATAAAGAGGCATTTTGCTTCCTCATGGAGTGGGCTAAATAACGATGCTCAAGCAATTCGATAGGCGTTTTTGGCGTGCCATATTTTTTTAAATATGAAGGCGATGCTGTAAATACATAGCGCGTCGACATAAGTTTTTTTTGAATGATATTTGTGGATTCAGGCTGAAGGCTCATACCGATCAACACATCTACTTCCTCCTTCTCCATGTCAGGCACTCGTTCAGCCCATTCCAGGTTTAGATAGATTGCAGGATATTTATCTAAAAATGCATCGATGTGTGGATTTAAAAACTGCTTTGCAAAGTAGCGGGCAGAGACAACGTTCAGCCTCCCTTGCGGTTCTGCATGGAGCTCTCCGATCGCATCCTGAGCTTCTTCTACCTTCATTAAAATGTTTTTGCACTGGTCATAAAAAAGAATGCCTGGTGGCGTCAAAACCATCGTACGTGTTGTTCTGACTAAGAGTTGCAATCCCAGAATCTCTTCTAACTTATTGATCTGCTTGCTAATCGCAGAAGTCGAAATTTTCATTTTTTTAGCAGCTAAAGCAAAGCTCTCTTCCTCAACCACCTGCACAAAACTTTGAAGAAATGGCAGGGTTGCTATTATTTCCATTTTGGAAACCATTGTTTCTTTTTATTCATATTATGTATTTCTAAGAAATAATGTACCATAAGGAAAAAGAATGAAATTGTGAGATTTTGATGCATCAGACGGCCAAGGCATTATCTTTGCCATTGATAATCATACTATTGGGATTTCCGCATATCAGCGAAACGATTTATACTCCTTCGCTTCCTCTGATCGCAAAAGAACTGATGACAACCCCCTATTGGGCTGAGATGAGCTTGGCTATCTATTTCGTGGGGTTTGCCTTAGGTGTTGCTTTTTGGGGGTTTTGTTGCGATAGGGTTGGTCGCCGTCCGGCTTTGCTAGCAGGTTTAAGTATCTATACCATCTTCTGCCTCTTATTGGGATTGTGTTCCTGCATAGAAACATTGCTGTTCTGGCGATTTCTTCAGGCGTTTGGGGCAAGTGTCGGCTCAGTGGTCACTCAGACCATGCTCAGAGATTTATATGATGGCAAAAAACGACATCAAATTTTTGCCGTAGTCAGTGGAGCCTTAGCATTTACTCCGGCACTTGGTCCTTGGATTGGTGGATATATTGCTATGCTACTTGGGTGGCAAGCCAATTTTTATGCGCTCATGATAGCTGGAGCCTTGCTTTTTCTTTATTGCCTTCGCCACCTACCTGAGACACGCTCTGTAAAATTTCAGAGCAACATTTTTTGGTATTTGATAGTTAAAATGCTAAAGGACAGACATCTATTGCGACATGTACTCCTTATTTCCCTTTGCAATGGGATCGTTTTTGGATTCTATGCTGAAGCCCCATTTTTATTCATTGAACTTATAGGATTTACTCCACCAGCCTACGGAAGTTTTGGGCTTATTCTATGCGTTGCTGGACTTGGAGCCTCATTTATCTCACATAAATTGAATGAATTTATGTCTGCAGAAAACATCATTAAGAAAGCCTCAATGATTTGCATAGTAGGGTCCTCTAATCTGCTTGTTGCTGCATGGATAGGCTTATTTAATCCAACCGTAGGCATCGCAGGCATGGCCTATATTGGAATAGGAATAGCCTTAATCTTTACAGGCGTCGGCTTGCTGATATCAAATAGCCTGAGTCTAGCCTTGAAAGAGTATAAAGATACTTTGGGTGTTGCTGGAGCCTTCTTCGGCTTTGCCTATTACATCGGCATTGCCTGTTGTATGACAGCAATCAGCTATTTACACAATGGAACACCTTATCCCATGCCGTTATCGTTCCTTCTTTTTTCTCTACTTCTTTATAGGCTGGGAAGCTCTGTCTGTAAGGCTTGTAAAACTCCAAATTAGACTCCTATAACGCGCCTGAAGATATCCGTAAGTTATCACGCGCCATCTGAAAGATTTCCTCATTGTTAGGCTATAAGTTCATATATTGATAAGTAATGTAATGAATCACAAATCCGCCAAATTCTGCATAAGTTTTTTATGTTGTCTATTTAGCTCTTTGAATTTTTCACGAAACTCATCAAGTTTAACATCTAGAACAGATTGGATAACCAATCCACCACTAGGGTTCACTGAAATTTGAAAAAGAGCATCTTCTGGAATTCCTGCAGCTTCTAAAATAGCTTTATCTACTACTATTGCACGGCTATTGCCATGCTTAATCAAGCGCTTTAGCATAATCACTCTTTCTTCTTTCCGTATCCACAATGTTATTACGAAATTTAATTCGATTACCACATAATTTTGCAACCAATTGATTATCAAAACAAAGCAATTTTTTTAGAAAAGGAAAGAAACTCCAGTTACTGGGTACACTTCGAACTTTTGACTGGCTCGGCCTCTCTCAAGAATTTTCAACCCTTCTGCTAAATGCTTGACCTGAAAACTTTTTTGCTATATCTCCCGATAGAGAAAGGTGGATCGATATACCAAGTCAAATTACCGACGCACACTACATACGTTTTTGATGCAGTAAAGGACATATTTTATGGCTGACAAATTGTTCGGAGTTGCAAATCTCCTCTTTTTTTCAGTTTTTGCGGCTTTTTTTGCTATTATTTTTCATCGAATGATCCAACTTGACACCCCCCTACTTTTTCTGATTGTTCCCTTTTTTCTTCTCGGCGTCAATTGGGGATTAAGTAACTCAGCAATGATCACGGCTGTTAACCAAGTCATTCCTTCTCGCAAAATTGGAGCAGCACTTGGGACTATTGCAACGATTTGGAATATTGTAGGATCAATTCTTTTAGCTGTTAGCACAGCGGTTTTCCACTCTGTAGAGATCCGAACATCATTTTTACCGGCCTTTCATAGTGCAATTAATTTTAATATCGTTTTTGCAACAATCATTTTAGTCGTCGTTATTTGGGTGCGCATACGATTAAAAAAAGTTAACAAACGATTGTCGTAGTTATACTTCATCTCTATACCGAAGAAATTTCAAAATTAAAAATATTCAGACGAGAAATGGATTCTAGATTTTCGAGAGTGCTCCGAAAGATCAAAACAGACGAAATCATCGAATCTTTTCTATCTCATTGCAATGGCTAAACCCCAGTTATGTTGCTAAAAGTGAAAAAATTTATTAGCATGTATGATTTGGTAAAATTATGCTTATCACAGACGAGAGATATTCCCCTGGATCATTAGATCTTTGTACAGGATATGAACACATTCACCGCTATCTATTTGCGCTACAGTATATTCGAGGGAAAAAAGTGCTTGATCTAGCCTGTGGGGAAGGCTATGGAAGTGCTCTATTAGCGCGATCAGCATCAGAGGTGATCGGAATTGATATTTTCCCAGATGCAATCTCTCATGCAAGCGCCGTGTATCAAATGAACAATCTCTCTTTTCTTGTTGGAGCGATGGACTCTATTCCCCTACATGATCTGTTCGATGTGATTGTTTGTTTTGAAGCCATCGAACACATTGGGAATCACGGCGCTCTATGCCACGAAGTCAAACGACTATTGAAACCTAACGGAATTTTTATCGTCTCAACCCCCAACAAATCGGTCTATTCACAAAATGGAAAAACTCAAAATCCTTACCATGTGAAAGAGCTCGATTTAACCGAATTACAACTGCTTTTAGGCAAACATTTTCAATTTCAGTACGTGTATGGACAAAAAACAACTACCTCATCTAGAATTTTTTCACTTCATTCCTCCAACAATACCACAGAAGAACAGCGGATTCAAATGCAAGCAAATGGATTTTGCTCAACGACTCAAGAAGATCCTTTGCCCCGCTATTACATCGCATTAAGTTCAGACGAAAGAATTGAAGCTAATAACGGAGTATCCTATCTCACAGATGTAGCTGAGCGAAAAGGCTTTGCTCAATGGATGATGCCTGAAAAGAGCCACTGGATACGGGGAAAAACACTGAGAAAATTTCTGAAGCTATTACAACGTAAATTTACCTCATAGGTTTTTTATAATGTTTGAAAATAAACGAGTTCTCGTAACAGGAGCAGATGGTTTTATCGGCTCTCATCTTACAGAAGCATTAATCGAACAAAAAGCTCAGGTCAGAGCTCTTGCATTTTACAATTCTTTCAATCATTGGGGCTGGCTAGAAGAAATCTCGAAATGTCATCCTGTGGAAGTAGTGACTGGGGATATTCGAGACGTCACTACTTGTCGACGCATCATGAAAGATATAGATATCGTGTTTCATCTTGCATCACTGATCTCTATTCCTTACTCCTATCTAGCGCCTGAATCCTACGTTGCCACCAACGTCATGGGCACCACTCATTTATGCCAAGCTGCTATTGAATATAAAGTCGAACGTTTTGTCCATATTTCTACTTCTGAGGTCTATGGATCTGCTAAATATATTCCCATGGATGAAAATCATCCTCTGCAGCCCCAATCGCCTTACAGTGCAAGTAAAATTGGATCTGAAAGCATTGCGATGAGCTACTTTTATGCATTCGGACTTCCTGTCACAGTGATTCGCCCCTTCAATACTTACGGCCCCAGACAATCTCCCCGAGCCATTATCTCCTCGTTCATCACGCAACTTGTGGAAGGTAAAACTCAACTATCTGTAGGCAATGTTTCTCCTAAAAGAGACTTCACTTTTGTCTCAGATACTTGCCATGCTTTTCTGCTGCTGGCTCAATCCCAACAAGCAATTGGTGAAATCATCAACGTAGGTACTGGCACTCAGATTAGTATCCAGAAACTAGCGGAAAAAATTGCTCTTTTGATGGGGGGCCAAATCGAGTTAGTGCAGGAGCTAATCAGAATGCGTCCTAATACAAGCGAAGTAGATCAATTATGCTGTAATCCTGAAAAGCTGAAAAAAATCACCTCTTTTCACCCTCAAATCTCTTTGGAAGAAGGATTAGAAAAGACCATCGAATGGTTCTTAGAGCATCGATCTGAACATAAAGTTGGGTTATATCATGTCTAAAACCGCTGTGATTTTGGCGGGTGGCCTCGGAACGCGATTAGGTCATTATACAAAAAATACGCCTAAATCACTTCTTCCTATCCACAATCGTCCGATCTTGGAAATTCTGATCTCTCAACTAGCGCAAGCAGATTTTACTCAAATCATTTTGGCAGTCCATCATTTTTCCAATCACATCCGCTCTTTTTGTAAAGATGGATCTCAATGGGACGTTGCGATCGAGTATGTTCAAGAACAACAACCTCTTGGTACAATTGGTCCGGTCAAACAAATCGCCTCTCTCCCAAAGCACTTCCTTATTCTCAATAGCGATATTCTCACAGACTTAGATTTTGAAGCATTTTATGCTCAACATGTACAGAGCGATAATTTGTTTAGCGTTGCCTATTTCCTGCACCAGGAAGAGTGTTCCTATGGGATCTTAGAAATCGAAGATCAAAGAATGGTCGGCTTTAAAGAAAAACCAAAGTCTGATTATTGCGTCAATATGGGTATATACATGGCAAATAGAAAAATTTTAGATCACATCCCCGATCATCAATTTTTTTCATTCGATCATTTGGCTGCACAGCTTCTCCACAATAACCTACCTATTGCGGCTATCCTTCACCGAGGAACGTGGTTAGATATTGGATCTATAACCAACTATGAAAAGGCTCAGAATCTATTTACAAAGGATTTTGCATGCGCATTCTCGTAACAGGAGGAAAAGGCTTTTTAGGCCGGGTATTGATTCAAAAGCTCCAGCTGGAAGGTTATACCACGATTTCTGTGAGTTCAGAGCAATGTGATTTGTCGCAAGCCAATGCGGTTCAATACTTGCCAACTGATGCTCCAGATTATGTCTTTCATTTAGCTGGAAAAACTGGAATTTTATCTAGCTGGGAGCACCCAGAGATGTTTTATCGTGCGAATGTAGATACTACAAGAACTGTATTAGAGTATTGTCGACAAAACAAAACCCCTCTTCATTATGTCAGCAGTTATATCTATGGGAATCAAGGAGCCCAACCCATTTCTGAAGAAGCACCTGTTCAACCTAATAATCCCTATGCTCACTCCAAATGGATAGCAGAAGAGATGTGTCGTTTTTATGTCCGTTTTTTTTCCATGTCGATTACAATTTCGCGCCCATTTAACATTTATGGCCCATCGCAACCCGCTCATTTTTTTATTCCTCGCATGATCCAGCAGTTGAGAACTCAAGACAGACTTCAAGCAAACAATTTAAACTCTAAGAGAGATTATGTGTTCGTAGAGGATGTTGCAGATTCTCTGATTGCAATTATGCGGAAGGGCAAGACGGGGGATTGTTATAACATTGGAAGTGGCACCTGCTTTTCTTGTAGAGAAGTGATTGAGCTATTGCAGTCTTTGCTTGGTAGGCATCAACCGATCTTTTCGGAAGACCAAACTTGGCATGAAGAGATTCTCCATGCACAGGCAAATAGAGACAAAATCAGCAAGGAGCTCGGCTGGCATCCGCAGCACTCTCTTCACGACGGGCTCATCAAATGTCTTTGATGCACGCCTTTTCCCGCGCTAAATATCATGTGAAAGAGAACCTTCAACGCAATTTATCCAAGAAAACAATAGAAAGGATTAAAACTCTCCTTGCTTACCTGAAATTGTTCATTGATATCCCCCTGCTGACTGCAAAAGTATACTTCACCAATCCACGTGGGACAGTTTTGTTATGCTACGATTCTCCAGCCTCCGTGGGGGGCACAGAATTACAAATCATTCTCATCGCAGAACAGCTTAAAAAAATGGGTTTGAGACCTCTTGTCGTCACAATGGGTAAACTTCGCGCTCAACGCACTTCTGAATTTTTCCTGAGATTAAAGCAGATGGGCGGGATTGGGCACTTGCACTTAGGAAATGTAGGACTTATAAAGCATACTCTATGTGAAAAGTACAGAACTGTTCTTTTAAAGAGGTTACAAGCCTCTATTTGTCATTGCTTCAATCCTTTGAGCACACGGCTTGCTAGCTCGGCGAAAAAAGCCGGACTGAAAATCATCTATTCTGAAACAGGCTTGCCTTGCAAAAATTTTTGGTGGGAACCTCTATTCCCTCACGTCAATGAGATTGACACCGTGCTAGCTATATCAACAGCGAGTCTATCAGAATTGCGAGGCGAGTTAGGTTACAGAGGACCTGCCACTGTGATCTATTCTCTGATTGACCCTCCACCCGTCCATATAAGGGCCCGTTCCCCCATTCCTGGAGAGCTGAAAATTGTCTATTTTGGGCACATGCATGTTCATAAAGGCGTTCACATTCTTTTCCGCGCCTTTCAAAAATTACTTTCCATTTACCCCAATGCTTATCTGACTTTCATAGGAGAAGGAGCTTCTAGACAAGATCTGGAAAGACAGGTGATACACACTACCATGGAAAAACATGTCTTTTTCTCAAATTTTAAAAAAAATGACGCTATTTACACGCATATCTCCCATTTCGATTTAATGTGTTTACCCTCTTTTTCCGAGGGGATGCCTTGTAGCATTTTGGAAGCTATGTCTATTGGTCTTGCAGTTCTCTCTACGAAGGTGGGAGGAATTCCCGAATTAATCGAAGATGAAGTCTCTGGTATCTTAGTACCTCCCCACAATGAAACAGCTCTTGCTCAAGCTTTGGCCCGTTTTGCCTTGGATCCTTCTTTTCGATCTCATACTGCAGAAAATGGCTTCCGTCGGTTTAACAACCTTTTTGCACCTCATCGCATTATTGCCCAGTTACTGCCACTTTATACCCAAACAATGACATGAAAAAGTTGATAAAAAGAGTCATTCTCCCCTTACTTCTTGTAAATTGGTTGTGGGGAATTAAGGTAAAAAGACATTCCCTATTTACTCGTAAGATAAAAGTGGGATTTGGACCAATTACTAGTGGAGAGAATGATTTTGCAGAAAGAAAATGGCGAATCGATCCGATTATCAATGAGATCAATCGAATGAGCAATCGCTATGTGGCAGGGTTTTTTATTTCTCCCAAAACAATGAAAAAATTTGATCGGATTATTATTGTGAAAAAATTCACCTCAAATTTTATTCCGATCATCAAGAACCTAAAGGGAAAAAAGAAAATTTTCGTTTACGATATTGTAGACAACCCAAATTGTGCTAAAGAATATAGATCCTACCTTGATACGCCAGAATTTACAGATTTGATGGATGGATTTATTCTGTCTACCCCTCTTCATAAAAGAACCCTCAAGTCTTACTCCAAACCATCGATGTTAATCGAACATCCTGTCATTAATTCTTCCCACAAAACAGATTACAAAAATGGCCAAGAAATTATCCTATTAGCGCAAGGGTATTATGAGAATCTGAGGAATCTCAAAACGGTTGAGTCGCTACTACCTGAAATGTCTAGAAACATTGGAAAAAAAATTATTCTTATCTATCATTCTGAGGTCGTATTTCCTCAAACAGAATGGACTCGCTACGTGAAATGGACGGTGGACACTTGTTTCCCCATGATGAATCAAGCTGATATTGCCGTGACAATTAAGGATTTACACAAATTACATCAAAGGACTAAGCCATCGACTAAAGTCATTGCCTACATGGCAGCAGGCCTCCCTGTGATCTGCTCCCCCACTGTAGCTGATCGGTTAGTCATCCACCACCGCATTAACGGATTATTTGCCTATACAAACGATGACTGGAAATATTGGATAGAAAAATTAGCAGTGAATGTTCAATTGCGCAAGCAGATTGGCAGAGCGGCGAGAGCAAGTGTAATCGACCGTTACTCTGTCAAAAACATAACTAATAAATACCTTCATTTATTGGATCAATTGTGAAACAAAAAAAGTCATTTACAGTCGGTTTAATTATCAGTTTAGTGACCCTCTTTTGCGTCTATTTTTTCATGAGGCCACCGGAAATGACAACAGCTACTCTTGCCATTTTTGTTCACATCCCAAAAACTGCCGGAGAAGGGTTTAAAAGAAACATCGAAGCTTCCTACTCTCGGAATCATTTTATCAGAACCAGTTTCACCCATTTCGAGCCCTATTATGATATTGGACAAAAAAAAGTGAAATTCTATGAAGGACTTAACCACTTTAAAACAAATATAGCCTCGTTATTGGAGCAAGACCGAAAAGCCATCCGCTGTATAGCTGGACATGATTCTTACTTTGGTATTCATGAATTATTTCCACAAGAACCTAAATACATAACTTTTATTCGCGATCCCATAGACAGGACCATTTCTCTTTATAATTTCGAAAGAACCGCCTGGGAAATTTATTCCACCCACCTCCCCTTTAACCCCTTTGAGCACAATTTTTTGAAACGACTCCAAGACCATTTTTTGATCGACGGTAAAGTTCCCGATTTTGAAACATGGCTAGAACAGATTTACAATCAGAAACATCCATTTTATTTGAGTATGGCAAATTACCTAACACATCTCGGATTTTCCACCGATTCCTTAGATCAATTTGCCTTCGTGGGTATCACAGAATCCTACGATGAGGATGCCCTTTTCTTGTACCATGAATTGGGAGTGAGTCGATTTTATGCAGATAAAAATGCGTCAACACATTTTGTTATTAGAGAGCAATTAGAAGATCGAGTACTGGAAAAAATCAAGGAGAAGAATCAAGAGGACTTTAGACTATATCAACTCGCTCTTGAAAAAAATCAGGAGTTAAAAAACCAAAGAGAAGATTTCCAGCAAATCATCTCCTCGATGCAAAAGAAGAAAACACTCTTTTTGATCTTAGAACCAGCCCTAGGTTGGATCGAGCGGATTATTCACAAGTGCCAAAAGATTTTTAGAGAGATTAATTGACGGAGGTGTAAGGCTTAAGGCGCAATCGCATGATAGGTTGCCAAATGTTTATTGTTGCCTTGATTCAAAACAAAAGAGGAAAACCATGAAAAAAGACCATTTTTCCCGTATTTTTACATGTTGTATGTTACTCACGTTGTCGATCGCTCCAAAAGCAGCTATTGCATCATCTGAAATATTTAATTATTCTTCTGTAAGACTTTCAGGTCATGTTCCCAGCAAGGCAGTGTCCGAGGCGGTTTTCTTAAAAGGCCTGGATTCCCCTACTTTTGTTCCTGTGACCTTCGTTTTGCCATTGCGCAATCAGGAAGCATTGGAAGCATTAATTCAACGCCTCTATGATCCGACAGATGAAGAACATTACGGTAAGTACCTTACGCCTGAAGAGTTTGCTGAGCAGTTTTCTCCTACTCAGGAAGACTACGATCAGGTCATGGCCTATGCAAAAAGTTTAGGTCTGACTATTTCTGGAACTCATTCTAATCGTACGCTCTTGAATGTTTCAGGTCCGGCAGAATCCATTGAAAAAGCTTTTAATCTTCATCTTCAACAATACCAGAAAGCCGATGGACGGATATTTTACGCCCCAGATAATGACCCTGAAGTTCTACGTCCTATCGCATCTATTATTCGTGGTGTTGTTGGCCTGGATAACCACGCTGTTTGGCATACGTATAACCGACCAAAAAAAACAACGGAAGTGATTTTAGCTTCGGATACTGGATCGAACACTTTTCCTTCAGGTCCTGGAGGAGGTTATGCCCCAAAGGATATCGTGACTGCTTACAATCTAACTCACATGGCAACCAATGGAACCAATCAAACCATTGCCCTCTTTGAGCTTGGAAGCTACCTGGCGAGCGATCTCCAAGAATATACTCAATATTTTGGCTTACCTACAGCTAAGATACAAAATATTTTGGTCGATGGCGGTTCCACTAGTGGGATTGATCCTGAAGTAATCCTAGACATTGAGCTTGCACTAGCTATTGCACCAAAAAGCCATATTCTCGTTTATGAAGGGCCGAACTCAGGTCAAGGAGTTCTGGATACCTATAATCGGATTGCTACCGACAATCGTGCTAAACAAGTGAGTACTTCTTGGGGGTTGGGTGAAGGCTTTTCGAATACACAATCTCTTCAGGCTGAAAATGCTATTTTCCAACAGATGGCAGCACAAGGGCAGACAATTTATGCTGCTGCTGGTGATAGTGGCGCTTATGATGATGGTTCTCAAACTCTTATGGTGGATGATCCGGCATCTCAACCTTACGTCGTGGGCGTAGGTGGGACAAGGCTTATAGTAAATTCCACAAACGGCGCCTACAGCAATGAAACAGTTTGGAATGACGGTCCAGGTGACGCTGGCGGAGGTGGAGTGAGTACAGTTTGGCCAATCCCTTCATGGCAAAAAAATGTATCCACTGTCTATTCTAAGACCAATCGAAACGTTCCGGATGTTACACTGAACGCAGATCCAGATACTGGCTATTCCATTTACTATAACGGGCAATGGACGATATATGGTGGGACGAGTTGTGCAGCTCCTCTTTGGGCAGCTTTTACTGCACGTGTAAACCAAAAACGAGTGGAAAATAAAAAGTCTGTTTTAGGCTTTGCGAATCCATTTTTTTATGCAATCGGGCTTGGTTCATCGTATAATGCAGATTTCCATGATATCACAACGGGTAACAATTTGTATTATTCAGCTGGCACAGGTTATGATAATGCTTCGGGATGGGGTTCTTTTAATGGCGCTAACTTGCTACACAATTTAGCAAGTGTAACGTCGTCGTTGTCGTCTAGTCAGCGTTCTCCTCTTTTGAATCTTGCCATGACGTGCACAGCTCCCTTTAAGAAAGGAGGAACTGGTACTTATGAAATTGTTATTTCAAATCACGGCAATAGTTCGACATCAGACATGCTGACTTTAGTCATCACTCTTCCAACAGGCCTTACCTGTAAATCGTTGAGGGGATCTGGATGGAAGTTTGATAAAAAAACTCTAACTTGCAAGCACAGTAGTATTCTAGAGGCAGGTTCAAGCTATCCGCCAATAAAGTTGGTGGTAAATGTAGATCGTGATGCGCCAAATTCGGTGACTCCAACAATTGCCGTATCAGGAGGCTGAGAGTATTTGAACATATATCCCGCGGTCCAATTGACCGCGGGACCTATACTGATTAGAGGGAGTTGCAAAACTAACAAAACAAAAGGATTTTTCGGGAACTTTCCAAGCAAGGCTTAGATTGGCCCCGAAAAATCCTTTTGTTTTGTTAGTTTTGCAACTCCCTCAGTGGTAAAATTGTAGGTTGCCTTGTTATTCTGCATCAATTTCAATTGTCTCAACAACCTCTTTTGCTTTTCTTCTTGCTTCTTCGATGGTTTCCGCTCTTGCTAAAGCGACTCCCATGCGGCGATGCCCTTTGACTTCAGGTTTCCCGAATAAGCGAAGATCGGTCATGGGGGCTTTCAGTGCCTTATCGAGATTTTTGTAGACGATTGAAGAGGTATTCCCATGGACTAAAAATGCGCAAGAAGCAGAAGGTCCATAGCAGACAATTTCTGGAATAGGAAGACCAAGAATAGCCCGAGCATGAAGAGCAAATTCAGAGAGATTTTGAGAACCGAGAGTGACCAAGCCCGTATCATGTGGTCTAGGAGATACTTCGCTGAAAAACACCTCATTACCTTTAATGAAAAGCTCTACGCCGAAAATACCGAAGCCGCCAAGTCGTTCTGTAATCACTTGTGCAATTCGCCTTGCTTCTTTTTCAACACCAATATCCATGGGATGAGGCTGCCAAGATTCTCGATAATCACCATCGATTTGCAGGTGACCGATGGGTTTGCAAAAACTCGTGCCCTCTTTGTGACGTACGGTCAATAAGGTAATCTCATAGTCAAAATCGATGAATCCTTCCACGATCACCCGCCCCATAGTTCCTCGACCACCTGTTTGAGCATACTCCCACGCTTCATCAACTTGGCTTAAATTGCGGATAATGCTCTGTCCTTTTCCCGAAGAACTGACAATCGGTTTAATGACGCAAGGAAGCCCTAGTTGCTCGATGGCTGCATATAATTGCTCTTTTGTGTCGACAAATAGATAAGGAGATGTTTTAAGTCTTAATTCTTCAGAAGCCAGCCTCCGAATCCTTTCGCGGTTCATGGTGATATGTGCGGCATGAGCCTTGGGGATCACGCTGTACCCTTCCTGCTCTAATTGAATGAGGGCTTCGGTAGAGATCGATTCGAGTTCTGGGACAATTAATGAGGGGTTTTCTTTTTTAATTGTCTCATACAGGAGATTTTGATTGCGGATATCGATAACGTAAGACCGATGGGCTACTTGCATGGCTGGCGCATTCGGGTATCGATCGATCGCCACGACCTCCACTCCAAAGCGTTGTAGTTCGATCGCCAACTCTTTTCCAAGTTCTCCTGCGCCACAAAGAACAACTTTCGTCGACTTGGCCGTGAGAGGTGTTCCAATTTGAGTGCAATATACGGAAGAGAAAATAAAAGAGAAAAAAATGAATGACCTGCAAAACATGAAAACCCTTTTGTTACGAGCAAAAAAGTAACCAATACAATTATTTTATGTCAATTTGCTTCCAAATTTTGCAGATCTCCTCGGGAGGTTTGCAAAGTTCGTCAACTACATCAGTAATGGAGTTGTGGTACTTGAGAAGCGATGTCGATCAAGAGGTTCTAGTTTCTAATCCAATAAAATTACATTTTTTTTCACATAAGATCGTATTTGTGAGCACTTTTTTCTCTTTTAAGCAGCTGAAGTCCTACATTTTCGACTTTGAGAGTCATAAACCCTTTCATCGACAACTCTTTCTTAGAGGGAGAAGAAGCTACAGTGTATCGTTTTAATAATTCAGATAAGAAACCTCCCATTTCTGCACGGGCAAACCATCTTCCGGGACATCCATGTGCACCCTCACTAAATACCTTGCTAGGATGCTTATCTTGGATGTCTACAAAACGATGAGGTTGAAAAGAATCTGGTGAGGAAAAAATGCGTCTATTTCTACCTGCCAGATAGGGAGAACATTGAATACCTTCCCCTTTCAAAATGGAGTAACGCCAAACTCTGCCTTTTCCATTATCGACTTTTATCACAAGATCCTGACGCGCATACCGGCTGAATAAGTCAGCGGGGGGATAGAGTCGAAGGCATTCGCTAATAAACTGATCTAATTTTGGGCTCACGTCTTCAGAAGAGGATTGGCTTTCAATGATTTCATTTTGATGAGCACGATGTTGCCCTAAACGCCAAAGGATATATTCCAGCGCAGAAGAGGTTGTATCAGATCCTGCTAGATATACTAAAAGAAGAGTTGCCTTAGCTTGAACCTCATTCAATCCTGAGTGTCTAAGACCATCGGGGAAAGAACCTTTACTCGCGCCAATAGCAGATCTTAAAATGCAGAGAGCTTTCTCATATTGAGTGATTTGACTAGGGGTAGCTTTACTCCATCGTCTAATGAGTTGGAAATTCAGAGCAAAAGTCGCCGCACTACCAATCTCTTCGAAATCTTTGAAGGTTCCCGGGTGATTCAAAAAAAGTCGAGATAGTACAGCAACAGTAAACAATTCAGTCAATTTCCTGGAGGAAATCTGAATGGTTCTATCAACTTCCTTTTGAGAAACCCAATCGAGAACTTCTTTAATCACGTCATTCAATTGAGTCTTTAACCTGGGTAATGCTTCAGGGCCGAGAAATTCAATGAAGGGTTGTCGTAGAGCCGCCACATGTTGATGCGAACATGTGAATAGAAAGTCCTCTTTGGTCACTTTTTCTCCTACAAAAAGATCTTTCAATAGTGGCAAAAAAGCCTTTTCTATGACGTCACCTTCGAACACTCCATGTGGATCATTTCTAAAATAGGGTGTCAATGCATGAATCACTCTAGGAGAGGAGACAATATGGAAAGATATCCCTTTTGGAATGATCGAAGGCATGTAGTTAATCTGATTACCTTGATAGATTTGACGAGCAACCGGTTCATGGATCTCTTTGCATTTTGCCATTAAATAGACATTGTAACATCCATGTGCCATAGTTAGAGGAAATGTCACAATCCGTTTTGCCCAATGGGTGACTTGTTCACATCGAGACTTTGAGGCGATTTCAATTGAAACTCTAGAATCTGTATGGATAGGTTGTGAACATCTACCGCTACCTAAAGTATAGAGAGCATTAAAAAAACTCATAGAGATTGACCCAGTTAAAATTTGAGAAATGATTGATACCGAACGTGATTACTCCAATAAAGGGACGTAATATTTTGCAGTAACTTCTGTGCTTGGAGAGATAGAAATGTCGAGGGACAAGTCGACATATTCGCAAAAAGCTCCAGTAAATCGAAGCTTCTCCTTGCAGCTAGTATGCCAAAGATAAAATAAACTAGTGAATCTCTCCTCTAGCTCAGAAAAGGGACCGCAATGAGTAAAGACAGCGTATTTTCCACCTGCCAACTTTCTTTGTCCCCAATGACCTTTATATTGTATTGAAGCAGAAGCACTCACACAGATATCGAATCGACACATCGCTCTTAAAACAGTCGAAGGATCATCTAAAGCCACACCATAGCATGTTAAAAACCGTGTTTTTCTTAGAGTCATTTCCCGTTGACAATCTCGGATGCCTTCAATCACAGTTACTTGATAATCCCCCATCTTTCGACGAAAAAAGACCGTTTGTTCTTCTCTGTAAAGATAGGTAGGCTGAGAAATGATTCGATGAGACACGATCGATGGATTCAGCAAATGTAACCGGTGCCATGTTTCTCTTCGGTAAATTCTGGGTGATTTCCCGGTCAATTGAAAAAAAGCCCTTGTAAAAGAAGATGCATTCTCGTAGCCCATAGCAAAAGCAATGTCGGTAATAGACATGTGAGAATACTGCAGGCGTTTAGCTGATTGGGTGAATCGAGTATGTTTGATATATTCTCTAGGCGGCTTGGATAAATAGGCATGAAATAACCGATGAAAATAATAAGGAGAAATATGAGCAATTTTTGCCAATTTTTGCAGTGACAAAGGTTCATCCAAGTGCGCTTCAATATAAACGAGTACCGTAAGTATTGACTCGATGTGATGAGCTTGAATTGCAGAAGACGCTGATTGAACTTTTTCTATCATCATGCGCACAAGAATATAGGATGTGCCCGTTAAAAACTTGACCAATCTTGCCAAAATTTAAAGGCAAACGATCGCCTCGACATGAATCTATGAGTTGATTGTAGTCTTGCTGAGAAAGTTGATTTTAGACATAAACAGATCACGAAGAAAACTCCAGATACTGGTGGGAACACTTCGAACTTTTGACTGGCTAGGCTTTAAAGATAAAGTTCTATCATTCTCAAATTTAGCTATTTACAAACCTCTTGCCAATTTGTATCCCAAAGGATACAATAAAATTATGGAAATCGAGATTGAACTCTACGAAACAGCTTCTGGTCACTGTCCCTTTGACGATTGGTTTGAAAGCCTAAGGGAATTGCACACACGCGCTAAAATCCTCACGAGGCTTGACCGTCTAAAAATGGGGAACTTTGGCGATTGTAAAGCCCTTGGAGATGGAATTGCAGAGCTAAGGATTCACTACGGACCTGGCATTAGAGTCTATTAACCCAACTTGCCCCCTATCTTACTCGAAGGACTGGCTGCAACACACGATCTACTGCGCTTCTCTCCTCGCCAAGGTGAACTACCTTGGCTTTGTCGAGAATCTTGTATCTCGTGGGTTTCGCTCAGTCCTTCGGGCAAGATAGGGGGCAAGTTGGGTTATTACTCGAAAATAGGCAACAAGATCGTACTCTTGCTCTGCGGAGGAGATAAAAGTTCTCAAACCAAGGACATTAATAAAGCTAAGGAGTATTTAAAAGAGTACCAATTGAGGGAGAAAAAACATGGCAAAAAATAAAAATTATCAAGAGTGGCTTTTAGAAAAGCTAAAGGATCACGATGAAGCCGTTGCTTATCTCAATGCTGCCTTAGAAGAAAGTCTTAAAGGTGATGAAGAATCTCAACATCTTTTCCTTGTCGCTATTCGCAATGTTGCTGAAGCACAAGGTGGCATTGGGAATCTTGCCAAGAAGGCTGGTATTGGTAGGGAAAGCCTTTATAAAACTCTGTCAGAAAAAGGCAACCCTAAATGGCACACTCTTGTTTCCTTGGTGATTGCTCTAGGATTGAATTTACGATTAACTTAAATGGATTAAATTATGCAAAATACCAGTTTAGATAACCTGAAAAGGATGGGTTACACCAGGCCAATTAACTTTTAATTTCTGAATCGAACATCTCACCGTGTGTCTTATTTTCATTACCCAGCCAAGATTCTAAATAAAGAGCCAGTGCCCCATACTTGTGGGCTACATTAGCTGGGCAGTAATAAACCTCCCTATTCGTCCATTTCCATCTCTAAATGAATGAAAGAGCAGATTGGTAAGCTAAAAAGCACTTAAGGATCGCTCCTTAAGTGCTTATTCGTTAGAACTCCAGTTACTGGTTGCGTTACGAACTTTTGACTGGATTGGCTTCTTTCAAAGCTTTAGAAGTCGTCTTTTTATGAAAGGGCATTTCCAAAACCGATGCAGTCATCTTTGAAGTTTTCCAAGCATTGTTCAAGAATGACGTCCATTAGATCACTTCATTACAAAAATAGTATGATGTGTTAAAAAAAAATCACTAATGACGGAAGGTCTTATGTTTTTGGCTTCTATACGAAAATCTTCTCTATACGCAATGAAAATCTATGGAGCCATAATAGCTTCGGTAACGATATCCATTCATGCTGCTGCAGATAGTGCAGCGATTATTGGGGGAATAGATCTAACCGGAACGGGGCCTGCCTACGCAGCTCTCATCTCCTCTTCAAACGGCGTCACTCCTCTTGCTTTACCAGGAGATGCGGCGATGGGAGGTATCATCTCTAGCGTATCAATGAACTCTTCCGGAAATAGCCTTATCGGCGGGCAGGGTTTCTACGACGCGCAGCCCGCCTACGTAGGATCCGTCTCAGCTTCAGGCGTGTTGACTTCTCTTACATTGACAGAAGGCATAGCTACGGACGGAACGATCCTCTCTGTGGCGATCAATCCTTCTGGGAACGGCATAGTCGGAGGGCGGGATTTAATCACAACCAACGGATGGATCAATAGCGTCGCTTTACTACCATTCAAAAGTCTCTTAAGAGAAATTCCCACTGCTTTTTTATCTGGCAACAATTTAATTACTGAAAAAACTACGAAAACCATTCATCAAGGATGATCCATTATGAGATCTGGCACTGACCCGAGATTGATTATTATATGCGGCTTGCCGGGTTCGGGGAAGACAACATTAGCCAAGCGGCTTGAAACCAAGCTCTGCGCACTTCGCTTCGCTGCAGATGAATGGATGAATGCTCTTTCAATAAACCTCTATGACGAAGAAAAACGCGGGAAGATTGAAGCCCTGCAGTGGAAATTTTGTCAGGACCTCCTCAAGCGCAACCTCATTGTAATCATTGAGTGGGGCACATGGGGAAGATCCGAACGGGATATTTTGCGACTAGGAGCTCGTGCTCTTGGCGCTGCTGTTGAGCTGCACTATCTTTCCGTACCCGCGGATGTCCTCTTCGATAGGATTCAACGCCGGAACATGGAGAATCCCCCTATAGAACGAGATACCGTGTCCCAATGGTTCGAGATATTCCAAGCACCAACGACCGAAGAAATGGCACTTTATGACAAGCCTCTAATTGAAGACCTTGCCTACGATTCAAACTGATATACCACTGAAAATACGAGTAAGTTTTTGTAGGAAATATCATGTTGCTTACCTGGCTCTTTTTGGCTCCGTTTTAACCGCAAATTTTACCAAGAAAAGCGATGTCGATATCCTTGTGAGATTTGAAAAGAAACATATCCCTCATCTTTTTGGCATGATGAAAATGGAGTCAGAGCTTAGTGACATTATCGGCTATCCTGTAGACTTGAAAACTCCTAATGATTTAAGCCCTTATTTCCGAAACGACGTGTTAAATAAAGCAAAGACTATCTATGGAAAGTAAGGACCTCGCACGCCTCAAACATATGCTCGATTCGACGAAGGCTATTCTCACTTTTATTAAGGGAAAGCGAAGGGCTTCTTTGGATAAAGACCCCCTTCTGCTCTCCGCCGTTTTGCGTGAGTTGGAAATTATCGGAGAGGCTGCTAACAGAGTCACTGAGAAAACAAAAAAGCGATTTCCTACTTCCCTGGGAAGAACTCGTAGGCATGAGAAATAGGCTAATTCACGCTTATTTTGATGTAGATCATGACATTGTCTGGAAGACCGTTCGAGAATACCTCCCCTTCTTTCTAAAACAGCTCGATCAAGCAGTCGATTCTTTCGAACTATAATCGCTAGCTATAGAAAGAAAACGACAAACTCAAGTTGATCTTTTTCATCATTTTCTAATGAGTATACATCTCAATTTTAAAGAGCTCCTGAAAACCAAGATGATTGTAAAGTTTTTCAGCTGCTTTAGATGTTCCTAAAATAAGCTGCTCGAGGCCTAAATCATGAGATCTATTCATAAGAGTCAACATTAATGCCTTACCACAGCCTTTTCTCTGATATTCAGCCAATGTCGCTACGTTAGAAACAACCCCCACCTTTCCATCGACAAAAAGGGTTCCTATTCCAACGGGAGTCCCATCAAGATAAGCTAGATAATGTTCAGCATTGGCATGATTAAGAAGCCTCGCCATTCCTTCTCCTGTTATCTTATCAAATTCGGAAGTGGTAGACAGAATGTCATAAAAACTCGTCATATCTTCAGCCAAACGCACATCAAACTTTGGGACAAGTACTGGCACTACATCCCATACCATGACTGGACAGGTAACGATTAATTTGTAACCGCGTTCTTTAAGAGCAGTTGCAAGTTCTTCTATTTGGGCCCAAAATGAGTGAGACGCGGGTAATTTCTGAATGAGATGATCTAGTTTTTTACCTAGAGCTTCACTGCTACAAGAAAGATGAGTGACAACATTGTACATAGGGTGTTGTAACCCCGATAGCCAAACAAAAGCCTCTTCATCATTTTGTATGGCCGGTTTCATCGCATCAAAGAAATGCTCAAAATGTCGAACCCATTTTTTCATGGTTACCACGCCCAGTACAATGAGAAAGAGAACATTATAGCCTTGGGGATTTAAAAAAAAAGCACTTAAGGATTGCTCCTTAAGTGCTTGTTCGTTAGAACTCCGGGTGCAAGATTCGAACTTGCGACCAATGGATTAACAGTCTCACTAATTGCCGTACCCGACAACAGCTCATAACGTGTAACAGGTCTAATCTTAAGGAATTAAGGCATTCTATTCAATGTGTGATTCTGCAAAGCCCTGTGTGGTTTTATGAGCCACTGCAGCAAAAATGCAGCATTTTCTTGATAAACTGCTAGTTTGAGCTTCAGAATTTGCATTAAAAACTAGACAGCCCTTTCGGAATACCTCTTTATATGACTAAGCCATAATCAATTAAAACATCAATTACCCCGTCAAGAATGGCATAAAACGCAAAGATTTCTTAACAAAAGATGCTCTAAATGAGCTAGATAAGCAAATGATCTAGAATTTGCAACGTTGACTAGCTTATTGCAGTTACATAAAAAAACAGTCTTTGGATCTTATTTCCCCAGTGGACAGCTGCTAAAAATAAGCTCTTTTAGGCCTATAAGTTACATCGCGTTACACAAATCATGCCCAGAAGGGTACATATTTTGATGTTTTTTTAGCTTTTTGGTCTCCATAAGACTTTAATAGTGCCTTTGTTATCGCATCCCTGATAATCCTGGAGGCCATAGGATAATTTGAGTCACTGATTCCAAGTCGTTTTCGGAGAGAAGTATTCGACATCTGGGAGCCTGAAACCCACTGAAGACAAGCGTGCTGGTAACAAGCTCTAATTTTATCTTCCTTGCTCATCATTGGCAATTGAGTAGGAGAAAAAAGCACTGCTATGGTACTCACATCAGAGACTCGAAAATCAGGAGGAGGCAACTGAAATAATTCAATATTAAAGATAACCTTGTCGATTCCGCTGCCTCGCTCTTCACAGATTTTTAGACGTCGCATGAATCGGGCCAGATCTTCATTGCGCGAGCAAGGTGGCTCATCAATGAATCTCAACGTGTCTATGAGTGGATGTCCAGGGTTTGTAATTTCAATACGATTGTTGAAAATTTCAACCATGGGACCATTTCCAGTAAGTGTAAAATCCTGGTGTATTAATGCATTAGCTACAAGCTCTCGAATGGCAATTTCTGGGTAAACTCTAACTTCTTTCCGTAATGCTTCCGCAATTACTTCGCTTCTTGGTAGTTGATCATTAATGTATTTAATGGTTTCTATAAAATCCGCAGCATACCCCTTCTTGCAAAAATGTTCTTTGATGGTATTGACGCGGTTTGATCCCTGATAGATAACTACTCGAAGAGCTTTTCTTCCCAGACGACCAAATTTTTCAAGGTCATTCGCGAAAAGGATCGCTCCTATATTTGTAATGGCATAACGACCTTGAACGGTCTCCCGGATAATTTCTTCCGCTTTTAGTCGCTGAATAATAAGTGCGCGATTATCTGGAAGAGATTGTTCGGTTAATTGGAAATAAGCGGCGTAGTCAAGCTCTTGAAGCACTTGTTCATCTGATAGAGATTCTTTTGCAATACCACTTTCGAAAGTTCCACTACGGAAGATTTCCCAGAGCCTGCGTTCTTTTTCGGGATAATCTTTTAATTTTTTCCTATACGTTCCAACTCTTATAAATGCATCGCCTTTGAACCGCACTGGGTGAGAAAAAGCAGCTTGTATTGCAAAAACGACAACATGCAATCCATTAACTAAACCTTCATAAAAACACACCTCTATTCCGGGTGTTAACTGATTCAATAGCCAGCTTTCTAATTCCTGATTGCCAATTTTTTTCTTTTTAGGATGGAATGTAGTGCCAATTACCTGAAGTGTATTATCTTCGACACCCCAAACCATATATGCTCGTGATTTACCATACAAAGCGGCAGAATTAGATAATGCGGAGATGTATTCTCCAATTTCCGCTGGGTTGTCGTTGTTATGTTTAAATTCGATATATTCACTCTCTGTTTGTTGAGAACACAGATCCTTAACCAAGTGAAGGAATTCATCAGGTGACATATGGAAGTTTACCCTATTTATTTGGATTTGTATGATAAGTTCTAGGGATCAATGAAATCAATCAGGCATTATTTATTGGCCGTAATTTTGCGTCTTAATTGGCTATTCGCTGCCAACTCCCTTCTGGAAAAATCGTTGCAAAGATTTCCTCCGAGTATTCGATAAGCTCCACAAGATATAGAGTTTACCTTCATTTTTGTTTTTTTACTCACATAACCTATGTTTCTACAATTTGAACACTCTCTTTCAAAAGCTTAAGATTGATTTTATGTCGTTGAATCTCATGTAATTTTCCTTCCTCCAATCGTCTTAACCAGCTCATAGCATCTTGGTAAGCTTGGGCAGGAGTTCTAAGTTGTCCTTCAGGTAATACTCCATCTACTGCTGCGTCAGCTATCGATTTTTTAAAGAGAATGCGCTTCCATCTTGATTCACACCAGGACCATCGCGCTCCATTAACAATCGCATATGTTAGAGGCACGATAATATCTAGAAGATCGCTTTTCTGGCCTTGTCGATAGATTCTACCTTTCAACTGTTCAAATTCTGCACTCGTCCAAGGGAGGGTGTTAATTATGATTCGATCACATACATGCTGCAATCCATCAATACCTGTTCCTAGACAGCTTGAAGCAATCAGAACGTCAGCGTCAAATTTAACAAACTCATCCAACCCGCTTTTATCATCACCAGTAAAAACAGCTGTTTTCCAACCTTGTAGTTCAATGACTTCTCTCAGAGAATTCACAATATCTTTGAGGTAATGTGTATAAACAATAGTTTTGGGTTTGATGTTTTCTATAATCGTTGAGAGTTTTGCTTTGGTTAAGACCGCTTCAAGGTCCACCATTGACCCATATAGGCTAACATTTTTAATTTCATCAAGGTAAGAGCTGCAATCTACCTCAATAGTTTTCTCAACAATTTTATGATGATATTGAGGACGCCATCTAATTCCTGTAGATACTAGCTTTTGATACAACGCTATACAATTGCCTGTCGAAGGAGTGGTTTTCAAATCATCATGGAGAACGCCAGTAATAAGCTCGATTAAGGTCTTTCCTTCAAAGAGATTGTTAATTACTGGGGTAGCAGACATACCTAATACGTGAAGGTTACTATTTTTTGCGGCCGCCTCTGATAAGAGAGCGGAAATGACCCTCTTACGTATTGAGATGTTATCAAAGGCTCGTTGTTTAGAATAGTGAATCTCATCGATGATGATAAAATCTATTTTTTGGTTCTCTACAAAAGCCTTTAGCTTGCTCTCTGAACGAGATTGTTGAAAAAATTCATAGTTGAGAATCAAGTAAAAATGCTTATTTGGTAATATGGTTATTTTAGTGTCTTTGCTGAAGACAACGCTATTAGGGTATGTGCCCAGGATTGTTCTTTCCCAATTATCGATCACATTGTTTGGGCAACATATGATTGTCAAATTGGCGCTAATCACCCTACTAGCCAATACTGCTGAAAGAGTCTTACCAGCTCCGGTTCCAGACCAATTACCTAATCTTTTATGTTTAGATACAAGATGAGCTGTGTACCTTTGCATAAGGTTCGGCAGATGTGGAGAACTATATCCATTAGGAATCGGCAAATCCTTAGCTGCCTGATAATCGGCTAGAAATAGCCTTCTTACTTCTTGAGGATAGGTACCATCGCTGTTGTATTCTTCAAGCTGCTGAAGGGCTACAGATTCATCCGAATAAGCGTGTTGCCAAATCCTATCCACAGCTTCTTTTATAAAAAAATCAACAACCTCACTATCCTGATTGGAAAAAAGCTTGCTATCCAACGTAGATAAGGCATCCTTGGTTTCAACCATGGGAAGCCCGGATCGAGGATTAATCTTTTCATCTTTCGATGACCCATTATTAATAGAGTCAAAATTGCTTTCCTGATCTAACGACATCATTGGATCAGCTATAAATTTATCTACTAATGAAGGCTGTCCCTCAGTAAATTTTTTTAGTTCTTCAGTGGGAAAACGTCCTGTTTTTAAGGCTTGGATAAATGAGTGACCTTTTGCATCCTTGGCTATTGTCAGAAGTCCTCTTTGTTGTAGTAGGAGATGTAAACCAGCTTGTGATAGCGTATGTAAATAGGGTAATAGTGAGGTTACAAATCGCCGGATCTTATCAATGGTCCAGCCTGAATTGCAATTAGGGCACCCATGTCCATGATAACGGTCTAGTATTTTTGCATTCCAAGTATGATTACAACTCTTGCACCTCCAACTTACTTCCTTTCCACTCCCAGCAAACTCTTCGTAGGGAGAAATGCTATTTTGTGAAGACCATTCATCAATAAGGTGCGGGCATAAATAGGCAACTGTTTTACAAGTTGGACACCCACGATTTCTTGTAGTTCGGTCATAGATTGATTCCTTGTAACAGTGACCGTTGCTACAGATCCAAAAGACTTCTTCCATGCTACCTATTGTGTAGTCAGCTGGAGTTTTAGAATTGGAAACATAATCCCATTCTTTTGCTACTTCCGGGTAAAGTGCCGCAACTGATGTGTTAGGGGTGGCATCAGCACCACTGCAACCGGGACATCCGCTTCCTCGGAATCTGTTCGCGACATTCGACCACCATTCATGCTTACAAACCTTACATCTCCACAGGACTTTTTCATTACAATTTGCAGCCGTTTCATAAACAGAAAGCTGGTTACTAGGATGCCATTCTTCTAGTAATTCAGGCCTTAAATAGCCAATCGATCGACAACCTTTACAAATTATTTCCGATTGCCTACTACAATTGAGAACCGTTTCTTGCCATTCATGACCTAACTCACACATCCACCAAACTTGTTTTTGATAATTCGATGTAATTTTATCCGCTGTAATATCGTTATTCTTCGTGGGGTGAAGTATTTTCGCCAATTCAGGATGAGAAACAGCAAGTGACTTATCAGATGTAATCTTTCTTCCTGTACAATAAGGACAGCCACTTCGGTTAACGGCGCGGTTTTTGACAGTTGCATTGTACTCGTGCCCTTGTTGGCACAACCACCAAACTTTTTGATGCGAGCCTGGGGCTATATCATCCGCTTTGAGATCATTATTAAAGGTAGGGTGCAGCTCCTTAGCCAATTCAGGATGTGCGTAGGCTAAAGATTCGCATATTTTGCAATTAACTGTTTTTTGCCTAACTCGATTTGATACTTTTTCTTTCCATTCATGACCTTTTTCACATAGCCACCACACCTGTCCTTTATGTTGAAAGGAAATGACTTCTGGGGAAATATCAATATTTTTATTCGGATGGAACTGTGCCGTTAAATCTGGTCGAGCTATTGATAGAGGAATTTTTTTCATCTCAAGATCTTATTTTGGATAAAAGATAGGGAATCCGACCCAGCTTGACCTGTCCTTTTCTACGACTTCTTCTAGGAGGCTTTAAATACAACGCTTTACCAATTTGAAGACCTATCCACATGCCAATACAGATCAAACTGAAAAAAAGCCAAAAATCATTCATCGATAATCCAATCTGCTGCTAGCGCATCTTCAATCGAAAAGGAACAATAGTCGGAGATGTCGGTCGGATTACTAACCCAATATGTCCCAAATTTCTCTTTTCGGTTTTTCCCTTCGATGATAACGAGTTTTGTGTAACCTTTTCTTTCGGATTTTCTTCGAATACGGCTACCTTCTTTTAGGGACTGAAGAGCTTCTTCGAATGAAATTGTTTGCTTAGAGAACTTTTGAATCACTTCTGCACCCTTTTTTTGGAATTTGTTTTTGACAATAACGAAAACCATACTCCCTATGCATACAACCGTCATACCTATTGGTATGTACATTGGATCTATCATCGCTAATAAAACGCTCATAATTTGTTCGATTTAAATCTTTAATTAACTCGTTAAACAATTCCGTGGTGTTTGATTTTGTTTAATTTGTTGATAAAGATACACACTATCGTGGATTTTTTCAACACTATCGTGTGTGTTAAAGTGCCTTACTGCCGTGTAGCCTCAATAGAAAAAGGCAAGAATGGCCGATCGCATTTCTAAAAAGAAAAATCCAATTCTGGTTGAGTTCGCTAAAATTGTAAGATTGCGGCGCTATGAACTTGGTCTAACCCAAGAGGAGCTTGCAGAACGAGCGGATTGTCATGTCAATTACATTGGAGGAATTGAAAGAGCGGAGCGCAATGCATCTATTACTAGCATTATTGCGTTAGCTAGAGCTCTAGATATATCACCTAAAAACCTTCTTCCAGACTAATTGCTATTAAGTCGTATAAGATCTTAGATATTTTCCTCGGAATTGCCTTCTTCCCTCATCTGTTTGACAGCTCTATCTAGGCAGGGCATTTTAAGATGGCCGGGCACCTGACTTAGGATACCCCAATAAGAAAAATTCTTGCCCTGAATATGATCTTTTAACCACTGGTCCAACTGATCATTTATACAAAGAGTTAATGCTTTGTTTTCTATCCTAATAAGTCGATCTATCCAGACTTTCATATTTCTCATTGCTTATCCCCTACTTTAAGAGCGCGATCAACTCGGCTCTCGATGTCCGTGAGTCGCTCTTCAAAACCTAGATATTCGATCCCCTTGAGAGTGTGAACCAGGATCTTATCAGCGGCATTCAAGCGCACTCTAGGATCTTCATCGCTAAGAAGAGTGGTTAAAGTCTGTACTGCTCTTGTTGTTGCTGTTTTGAGTGAAGAAAGGGCTTCGTTGTAAGTTTCTGACCTTCTTCTTGAAAGCTCGACCTTAAATTGAGGATCTTGCAACCATTCATAAATTTGCTTTGATGTTATCTTCGCTCGCCTAGCAGCCTCTTCATAAGAAGGACTAGCCAAGATATGAGGAATTACCTGCAACTGTCGCCCTGACAATTGGAATTTTCTATTACTTTTCATAACTTTTCTACCTCGAGACTTATTATATCGACACCGACTTTTATAAAGTAAACCACTAGCTAACGCCCTCGCTAATAAATAAGCCATTTTCTCATTTCCGATTTCTGATTTTTCTAGGGAATCGGAAAATCGGAAATTTGATTGTTGTTCATATAAGTTCTTGCATTTTGGCTTTTTTCTTTCTTGTCTCGACTTTAGATTTACTAAGACCAGTTTTTTTCATTATCTCAGCTATCGTCAACCCTTCATTTATCGCCTCTGCGACCTCACCGACACTTGAATCAATTACATCGCTGATTTCCCAAATCCAAAGACCGTCTTCTTGCTCTTTTAAGCACGCTTGGAACGAGGCTGCATTATCGCCAGCAAAATGCCTTGCTTTCTCATAGGAAACTATAAAAGAAGCTCCCTGACCCGCATGATAATCTGGCGGTTGTTCCAAATTAATTATCACATCAAGAATATCTTCTCTTTTACTGGTTCCGCGCTGCTTACCTCCTTTACCTGCATGATGGACGAATAGGACTGATTTTCCTCTTCGTCTTAACCCTAAAGCCCAATCCTGCACAGGCTGCCAACTGTCTGCATCATTTTCGACCCCGGTGCGAAAACATGTTGAGATGTTGTCGATGATGATCAATTCAGTATCCTCGATTACCTCTTCCAATCGCCTTTGACCTTCAGCCGTTGACAAATCAGGCATCGGCGCATCTTGTAAGTCCTGCGTAATTAATCGGAGATAACTGGGATCTGACAGTTGCAGATCCTCTGTAACTGCTATGCGGTTCAGCCTTTCTTGCATTGCAACTGCTGGCATCTCCCCATCGATATATAGCACTTTTCTAGCTGCGGGAGCCTGCCATCTTAAGAATTTCCCACCAGTAGCCACAGCATAAGCAATCCCTAGTGCCACATGAGTTTTCCCGACCCCGCATTTTGCATAGAGAAGACCCAAACCTTGAGTCGGAAGAAAAGGAGCAAGAAGCATTTCCCTCTTTGGAAATACTATTTTTAAAAACTCATTTATAGACACAACTCGAATTTTCTCCTTCGGTGAAGGTTGACCGTATTCGGTAGCTTTTGAGACAAGTTTAAGCAGCTCATCAACAGTATGCCCCTCTTCTAACCAATTACTTACATCTTTGCCGTGGGATTCATTATACTCCAACCCAGGGAGATCAACAACTCGAAGACGCTTTACCCTTCCAGATAGATGCTTACAGAGTAAATCACAGCGTTCCAGTCCCGTTTTATCCATATCATAAAGGACGACTACATCTGCATGAGTCAATGTTTGAGTAAATTCTTCTCTCCAATAAAGCGCTTCCTGAGATGTTGTTGCTGCAAGGCCATAGCCTATTAACTTATTCGCATCTTTTTCACCCTCAACCAAAAATATGGTTTCCCCTGCTGCAATTGCTTTTTGCAATTCAGGTAGGCGGTAGAGTACTTTCCTACATCCATCTTGACCCTTAATAACATTGCCATTTTCATCAACGCGTTCCCAATAGAAGCTTTTAGTCTTCCCATCCTTTCCAGGCTCAGTACGTACTTTGGTGCAAAGATCAATTCCATTTTCGTCTTGATATGTATACTTGATTGTCCTTCTCACGACGATCTCACTGAATTGATTTTTTTCAGGAAATAGATCTACTACCCCTATTCCCAACGATTCGCATATGGCCTCAACCGTACATCCCGCAAAACAATTAATTAGCACTTTTCCACCCAAGCCTTCGGACACGGAAAGACTTGGGTTGGAGTCGTCATGAGAAGGACAGCAAGCTGAATATCCCTTGTTTGATTTTTTGACCGCCTTACCCGTCTTCGTCTCGAGCATCTGGATAAATTCATGAATCAACATTCCTACCTCTGTTACCGATCAAAGAACCGCACACTGACAGCCCTATGCATTTCCTTACCACTTTCTCCAACTTTCTAACTTTTTGAATGCTCGTCTATGTAAGAGAGAAAGGCCTGTTCATCAAGGAGAATTTTCCTTCCCAGTTTCTTAACAACGCGACTGTTGAAGTTGTCTTTATTGGTAAAAATTAAATGACGAATTCCTCCTTCAGGAATGGCTGAATATTTGTTCAGCCATTGCCGAAGAGTGAGGAAGTTTTTTGGATGCTGATTAAGTATAGACATAAGTGCTCCTAGTAATCATGACTATTTGTCATTAATCCTGATTATCTGTGGAGAGCTGCAATTTATTATACTAGATGCGTTTATCGATATGATTAACGCAATTGATTCGGGGTAATTCCTCTAAGGTTTGCTAATTTACATGCTTTGCTAAAACTACTTCTAACTAACCCTGGATCAATAGGATTGCCGGATTTATTCCGAAAAAGAAACCAATCTGTATTACGTGCAAGTTCTGAAAGCTCCGCATACATTTTCCCAGGAACGTAGTAGCCTACCATTTTGTAGCTGTGGCGCTTGTGCGAACTGACGTTGACACAGTTCCCACCAACATTGTCTGGAAGGCTTTCTCTTATTTCCTTCAACGAATCGGGTCCTATATCTGTCCGATTCATACGCAGTACCGACTCTAAATGAATGATTGGAGCATCGGGATCGTTGCAAATTTCACGGTTGAACCACCATAAAACTCTAGCTATGAGTTCATGAATAGGATTAACTTCCTTTAGAGCGGGAAAGAAAACTTCAGCTTCTGCCATGCTTAGACAATTCTGTCTTTTGTGACGGTACCGCTTACTTTTTTTCTCCCCTTTTTTCATGCATAGAATTTTCGGATTTATTAAGAATGCATGAAATGACTTTAACATGTAAAAGATTTTATCATTGTAATTGTAATGGTCATCACAAGATTTATCCAAATAGGAGAACTTGAGAGCTGCTGATTCAACCTTACCAGTCGAGGCAAGGTATTGTTCAACTGTTAAGTTTGGGTCGATAACGCCTCCTCTAATCAACTCATCAAATATCCTGCGATATTGAGCAGTGGTTGTCCCTGCAGTACCAAAGGCGATAAAATATTCAATTGCCTTTTGCACGTTATTGTCATCTAACTTTAGCTCCTCTAACTCCTTTCGACCGATTCCAGTGATCGATAAAAATAACACACCATAGAATTCACAAATTTCTCTTAATACTGAAAGCGACGTTTCATTAGGATCAATCAATCTAGGACAAGGTTGGTTGATAGGCATCTCTATCTCTTCGACAATATAATCCCCTGGCTTAGCATCTGGATGATACTTCGGTATCAGCGTTATATATTCTCCTTTCCAGGACACGTGTAAACCGTTTCTGCAAATTTTTCTTTTAACCATTTGAATCTTTGTAGTTTCTTTCATCCGAAAATCTCCTCGTTCATACGTTCGACAGCTTTAGAAATGTGTTCCTGTGAGAGATGCGAATATCTCCTGGTGACCTCCAGTCGCTTGTGCCCGAGTAAAATACCGATCTCCACAAGATTCGAGCCGGACATCGCCATGTAGGAAGCTGCAGAGTGTCTGAGGTCGTGAAATCGAAAATTCTTGATGCCTGTTTGTTGTAAAGCAGCCGTCCAAGCTTTGCGAAGATCCATAGGTTTGCCTAGGATTTTTCCCGGAAAGAGTAATTGGTGATGTAGTTGGCGTTCATGCAAATGTTGTTCTAGAAGTTCTAAGGCAAGATTTGCTAAAGGGATAGTCCTACAGGTCTTGTTCTTTGTCTTTTCGAGGATAATCTGCCTACGCTGCAAATCGACTTGCTGCCAGGTGAGATTCATGATCTCGCTTTGACGCATACCTGTGCTAATTGCTAGGATGACCACGATGTAGAGAAACGGGCTATAGCTATCTTTACAAGCACTTAAAAGCTGATGACGTTCCTCATTGCTCAAGAATCGAACTCTACCGGAAGGCTCTCTAGGCTTTTTGATTTTGCTCACGGGAGAAGATTCCAACCAACCAAACTCCTTGATCCCGATTGTAAAAACATGACTAAGAGCTGCGATGTACCTGACTACAGTCGCGGGACTTCTTTGGACTCCCCTTTTGCTTATAGCCTGTAACAGCTCGTCTCTACCGCCTGCAATCATCGCCGGTGTGATGTCATTGAGAACATAACAGCCTAACTTTTCCTTCCACCACGTGAGCTGGGCTTTTCTAGCATTCGAAGGATTGACCTGCTCGATGTAACGATCGATCATATCTCCAAGCGTATGCTTTTTCGCTTCAACGGTTTTAAAATATCTTCCTTCCCGGATGGCGGCTTCTGTGTGCTGCGCCCACTTCCTAGCATCGGTAATGCGGGCAAAGGTAGCTGTTTGCGTTGGATGACCTTTCAGCCTAATAATGACTTGAAAACGCAAAACTCCATCCTGATCTTTTCTTTTGTTTATTGTGGCCATGATTCTCCAAAAACTACGTTTGCAACACAAGACCTTTGATCTTATGACTACACGATAGGACACGACAGGATATAAGCCTTATTGGATCGCTTATCGGACTTTTTGATAAGTCGGATAGCGAAATACCTTGTTCGTGTTACTTTTTTGTGGAGTGCAGCATTAGTGTAGCATTCAGGTTTGAACGCATAAAAAAAGCAGTTAAGTTTTACACCTAACTGCTTGATAGACAAGAACTCCGGGTGCAAGATTCGAACTTGCGACCAATGGATTAACAGTCCACTGCTCTACCGCTGAGCTAACCCGGAATAAGAAGCAACAATCTTAAATTAAACGGGAATTTACATCAAATCTCTTGTGGGGTCTTGGGTTTAATTCTGATAGTAAGTAATCTTTTGGCTATGGAAGAGATTTACGGATTCATCGAGAGCATTGTCTACACCGAGCACGAACGTGGCTTTACAGTCGCCCGGTTAAAAGAGCCGCGTAAGAAAGAATTGACCTGCATTGTCGGGACCATGCCTTCCATCCAACCCGGTGAGACATTGAGATGTAAAGGGGGGTGGAAACATCATCCGAGTCACGGCCAACAATTTGAAGTGAAGAGTTTTGAGCTGGAAGCGCCCTCTGATTTACTAGGAATTAAGAAATATCTTGAATCGGGCATGATCAAGGGGATCGGCCCTGTGTATGCTGAGAGAATTGTGAAGGCATTCGCCTCAGAAACGCTTGACATCATCGATAAGACGCCTGAGAGATTGATTGAGGTTTCAGGTCTTGGGCAAAAACGGATGGAGATGATCACTAAATGCTGGAAAGAACAGCATGCGATCCGCTCGGTCATGGTGTTCTTGCGAGGACATGGTGCAAGTCCAGCCTTTGCTCATAAAATCTACAAGACCTATGGCGAGGCCAGTATCGATCAGGTCAAAAAAAAACCCTATCAAATGGCCAAAGATATCCATGGAATTGGCTTTAAAACTGCCGATACCATTGCTAAGGGAACAGGAATACCTCATGACTCTTCAGCGAGAATTGACGCAGGTATTGAATACACATTGTGGGAGCTCAGTGGCGATGGGCATATGTGTTATCCTGAAAAGGAACTCATCCCCCAAGTTGCTATGACTTTGGAAATTCCCGAAGAGAAAGTAGGAGGAAGGATCTCGGCTTTAGTCAACGCGCAGGAACTCGTCAAAGAAGAGGATAGAATTTGGGTTAAACCTCTATTCCTCGCTGAAATCGGGATAGCTCGTGAACTGGCAAGGCTTGTGCATGCTTCATGCCGGATTCGCTCTGTATTGGCCGATAAAGCTCTTGAGTGGGTAGAAAAATTGTTGAAGATTGAACTCGCTCCTGAACAAAAAAGTGCTGTCGCAGCTGGAGTGAAAGAAAAGGTGTTAGTGGTGACCGGTGGACCCGGTACGGGAAAAAGCACCATTACAAAAGCTCTTTTAGCCATCACTGAAAAAATTACAACCACTATTTTACTGGCAGCGCCAACGGGAAAAGCGGCGAAACGACTCAGTGAAATCACGGGTAAAAAAGCCTCTACTATTCACAGCTTGCTCGAAATGGACTTCACCAAGGGTTCATTCAAAAAGAACAGAAGTAATCCCCTCACGTGTGATCTCCTTATCGTCGATGAAGCGAGCATGATTGATGCGCAACTGATGTATCACTTGCTCAAAGCGATACCAGATGATGCACGTGTGATCTTAATTGGTGATGTCGATCAGTTACCAAGCGTGGGTCCTGGAACGGTACTCAAAGATATCATTCTATCTGAACAGCTGCCTGTGATTCTCTTGAAAAAAATCTTTAGGCAAGCAGCAGGTTCTCGCATCATCACCAATGCCCATAAAATCAATGAGGGAACCTTTCCAGACATTTCCTATCAGGCATCCAGTGATTTTTCATTCATCGAAGCACAAGAACCAGAAGAAGTTCTGCAAACGATTCTTGATTTGATCATGAATAAACTTCCCAAGAGTCATCGGTTACATCGATTCGATGATATCCAAGTCTTATCTCCTATGAAACGAGGGATCATCGGCACGGAAAACCTCAATGTTGTTCTACAACAACACTTAAATCCCAGTACGAATCCCTTACATCGCATGGGAAGATGCTTTCACATTGGAGACAAGGTGATGCAACTTCGAAATAATTACGAAAAGGAAGTGTATAATGGTGATGTGGGTAAAATCGTCGAAATAGACTTAGGGGAACATCTTCTTAAAGTGGCTTTTGATGGGAAAGTGGTACCCTATGATTTTACGGAACTGGATGAATTAATCTTGGCCTATGCCGTATCGATCCATAAATACCAGGGAAGCGAATGCCCTTGCGTGATCATTCCGATACATACCACTCATTTCAAGATGCTGTACCGCAACTTACTGTATACAGGTCTCACACGCGGTAAAAAACGAGCAATTTTTGTCGGAACTGCTAAAGCGATTGCTATTGCGATTCAGAATAAAGAGGTCCTCAACCGTCAAACAGGACTTAAACAAGCCCTGCAGAAATTTCTTCCCAGAAAATCTTTTTAAAATTCATTTAGTAGGAAAAACCCCTTTTTCCGATTTGGGTTTAGCATTCAAGGAGGGAGAACTTCCCATCGGACCATCGGGAAAAACACCTTTTTCGGCTTGAGGTACAGGGTTTACGCCCGGATTACGTTGAGGAGATCTATTCGGAGTATACCCTTCTGGAGCATCTGGAAAAACGCCTTTTTCGGCTTCAGGATCAGGTGTAATTGCTGGATTTTGTCCGGGAGATGTTGTGTTCGGAGCCGTCCCTTCAGGACCGTCAGGAAAAACCCCCTTTTCCTCATCTGGGTTGGGAGTTGAAGACGGAAGCATGGCTTCATCAGCAGGAAAAACTCCTTTTTCTGCGATATAGCTATCTCCGTGAACCATCGATGTGGTTAAAAGTATTGCAGCAGTAATCCCTAGCTTTTTCATAAAGTCTCTTAATGATGTGAAAAAATCAGATATAGCTTATTGGCAAAAAAAGTGTATAGTTTTTTATGAGATTTTTGCACCTGGCAGTGCATGGTGAAAGAAAGGTAATTCAAGACCATGAGGGGCTTCTGCAGCCAGAATCATCCCCTGACTTTCAATTCCCATGAGCTTTGCAGATTTTAAGTTCGCTACAAGGATGATCTGTTTCCCGATCAAAAGCGTGAGATCGTCCATCTTTTCACCAATTCCTGACACAACGGTGCGTTGTTCAGTGCCAAGGTCGACGGTGAGCTTGAGGAGCTTTTTACTATTGGGGACACGTTCTACTTGCGTGATTTTTGCAACGCGTAAATCGAGCTTGCGGACGTCGTCAATGGAGATGAGTTCTTTATGTGCTTCTTGCACCTTGGGACGCTGTGAAGTAAGCTGTTGAAGCTTGTTGATTTCTTTGGCAATGATCTCATCTTCTACGCGTGTAAAAAGAATCTGGGGTGGTGGTAGATGGTGCCCTACTGGCAAAGGATGAGAGACCACTTTATCCCAATGATGTTGGGATAAATGAGAGGTATAGCCTAACATTTTCCAGATTTTCTCTGCACTTTCGGGCATCACAGGGAAAGAGACTAGAGCAAGCAGCTTAAGGCATTCTAAACAACAGGCAAGTGTGGATTGCATGTCATGAGCAGTTACTGCACTTTTAACGGCCACCCAAGGTTTTTTAGCATCAAAATAAGCATTGCCCACTTGAGCAATCTCCATCATAAGCTGGCAGGCGCGTCGAAGGCGGAAAGTGTCGTAAGCTTCGCTGCACGCCTGAACTAGATGGATGATCTTATCGAGAAATTCTCGGTCAACAGGTTGTATGTGGGTTTGTGAAGGAATTTTGCCTTCACAATGGTTCTGCAAAAAGACGAGCGTTCGATTCACTAAATTGCCATACTTTCCTAGCAACTCACTATTGCAACGCGCTTGAAAATCTTTCCAGGTGAATTCAGAATCTTGACTTTCAGGAGCATTCGATGCGATCACATAGCGAATTTGATCCGCTGTAAACTGCGTGAAAAAGGTATCGAGATCAATGTACCAACCATCTGATTTGCTAAATTGTCTTCCTTCGAGATTGTAGAATTCGTTAGCGGGCAATTCGTTGACTAACTTATAAGGCTGATTTTGTCCCATGATCATCGCAGGGAAAAAAACCGCATGGAAAGGAATGTTATCTTTCCCAATGAATTGAACGAGCTTGGTTTCAGGATCTAACCAGTAAGGTTTCCAGGCCTCTGGTTTTCCATGTAGTTCTGCCCATTCCTTGGTAGCTGAGATATAACCGATGGGAGCATCAAACCAAACATAGAGAACTTTGCCTTCTGTGTTGGGAAGGGGCACGGGAATTCCCCAATCAGAATCACGTGTGATTGCTCGCGGCTTTAAATCATCGATATAGGATTTGGAAAAATTGATGACGTTGGGCTTCCAGTGCTTAGAGTCTATCCAGGTAGTGAGCTTGTCCTTAAATTTATCAAAGCGCAAGAACCAATGTTTAGTGGGTTTTCGCGTTAACAACGCACCCGTTTGCTTAGAACGAGGGTTGATGAGATCAGTTGCTTCGTAACTTGCACCACATTTTTGACACTCATCCCCTCTTGCTTCTACAAAACCGCATTTAGGACAGGTGCCGATTACATACCGGTCAGCTAAAAACCTTTTGTCCTTTTCTGAATACAGTTGATCAGTAATCCTCTCTTCAATGAAGCCATTTTCATTAAGATCTTTGAAAAACTCTTGGGTGGCTTGAGTGTGTCCTGCCCATGTGGTTCGAGAAAAATGATCAAAGGAAAAATTCAACTGGGCAAAGAGCTTTTTATTCATCTCGTGGAAGAGATCGACGTGCTGCTTAGGCGATCTGCCAGCAAGCTCGGCACTAAGAGTGATGGCAATACCATACTCATCTGACCCACAAATATAGAGCACATCACTGCCTTTAAGGCGTTGAAACCTGGCATAGCAGTCCCCTGGTAGATACGCACCTGCGATATGGCCAAAATGTAACGGGCCATTCGCATAGGGAAGTGCTGATGTAATCAGGATTTTTTGATGCATTATTCGTTGTCGTTGCGCTCTTCTTCTTCTATCTCTTGCAGATCTTTCAAGTATTGCTCGCTGGGATTGTTTTTCAGCTCATTTAACAGCTTGCTCATTTTAACCTCATGCCCGGATTTAATGTAAAAACGGGTGAGAGCAATAGCTTGGTTAACTAAAATAAAGTTACTCTTGAATAACCCCTTTAAACTTTCATTGGTCAGGGAGTCGCGTTGAGGTTTCATACTTTCTCCAATTTAGGGTGTAATCGATGCTCTTCAGCAATCACAATACTGCGCAAGATAACGTAAGCATTGTCAAGATTATCATTGATGATGTGATAATCGTATTCTTTCACTAACGTCATTTCTTGTTTAGCCCAGGTCAACCTCTCTTCAATTTTTTGAAGGTTTTCGGTTTGACGGCGGATTAACCTTTCGCGTAGGGCTTCCAAACTCGGTGGGCTAACAAAAATGTAAACCGCTGGAAAATGGTGCTGTTTAAGTTGCATAGCTCCTTGAGTATCAATCACAAGGAAAACATGCTTTCCCATTTTTTGTTGCTTGATCACATATTCACGTGATGTACCATAATGATACCCGAAAACAGAAGCGTATTCAAGGAAATCTCCACGCTGGATCCTCGTTTCAAAATTTTCCTTGGTTAAGAAGTAGTAATCTTCCCCTTCTTTCTCATTGACGCGGATGGGACGGGTGGTGCAGGAAACGCTTTCAACGACGCAAGGAAATTCTTTAGAAAGCATTCTAACAAGGGTCGTTTTGCCAGTCCCTGCTGGAGCGCTTAATACAAACACTATCCCTTGAGATACATTTCCTAATATCTTCTGCGCCATCTTACTCGAAATTTTGCACTTGTTCTCGGATTTTTTCCAATTCGCTTTTAATCATCACCACAAATTGAGACACTTCACCATCAGCAGATTTTGCTCCTAGAGTATTCGTCTCTCTCAACATCTCTTGAGTAAGAAATTCTAAGGTTCGTCCCACAGCTTTATCAGCCCTCAGCTGCTTTCTAAATTGATCAAGATGGGAATGCAATCGAACGAGCTCTTCTGTGACATCCATTCTTTCCGCTAAAAAAATCAGCTCCCTAGAGATCCTTTCTTCTAGATCTGGAGTAATCGCTTCCATTTCTTCGATTCTTTCAGTGATCTTTTTACGATAGCGATGCAGTGGCTCTTCTTTACGCTTTTCAATCTCTTTAATCTGCTTTTCAATGGAAACCAACCGGTTTTCCATGTCTAAGGCAAGAGCTTTTCCCTCTTCTAATTTCATGTGCATGAGTTCGTCTAAAGCTGCGTGCACAACACGTTGCAGGGCATTTTTATACTCTAGTTCTTGCTCTTTAGTATCGATGAGTGGAGATGAGTGGAGTTGATTGACCAGAAATGTTAAATCAATTGCTGCTTGAGGATCGTAGCCAAGCGTGCGAGCTACTTCACTCCAACCTGCATGCAACTGCTGGAGTTGGACCAATTGCTGATGAATGTTCTTGGTTGCATCGCCATCACTCTGCATGGAAGCGCGAATCGTGATTTGCCCCCTCTCAATTTCAGAAGCCAGCCACTTGCGCACATCGATATCGAAACGCAATAGCTCTTTGGGTAAATAGACAGTCACATCAAGCATCTTGCGGTTGACCGAATGGATTTCAACCACTAGTTTGCCGAAGGTAAAGCTATCACTGGCCCTACCATAGGCTGTCATGCTTTTGATCATGAGAATACTCACTGGGAAAATAGCCAAGTATATAAAATATCCTAAGCTATTCGTCAAGGGATTTATTTTTATTTCTCACATACGCACACAGGAAACTTTTAACACATTCCATACTGATAAACGACTTCGCTCCTTCGAGTTGTAACAACCTCCAGAACAGAACAATTACACTCTTTTATTCCTTTAGCTTGCATGCGAGCTAACCACCCATTCTCATCTAGCAAATCTCGATAAGTTAAGGACTTAACCGGATACAACACAGTGACATTTTTCAAAATATATTCTGGCGATTTAGCGGATTCTTTACCCTCTTCGATTAGCATCGTGCACTTGTGATAGACGCGTTCACTCTTGGTGTTATGATTAAATACTATAACATAACCCGCATGAATTAAATCGGCGGCCATTGATAATGCGGTTTTTCTAATCCATCGTACTGGTTGCAATGCTTGGTCTACCACTTCGATCACTTTATGAGCCGCTGCTTCAGGGCTTGGAACTTTTTGATTTTTCGCATCATATAATTCTATTAAACCTACTAATTCTTTATATGCTGCATCAAACATTGCTCGAGACGCTGCTTGTATTGCCATCTCTTCACCTTAATTACTGAGTTTCAAAATAATTATTACACTCTCTTTGCGAAATTTTTTTCACGGAAATTGCTGTTCTTATTCGCATTTGATTTATAATTTTGAATCTTTCAGCGGAGAAAAGGTCATACGATGGATGGGAGAAGCTCCATGTATAGCAAGAGCTTCGAGATGTTTCACTGTTCCATAACCTTTATGTTGGGAAAACCCGTAGGCAGGCCATAGCAGATCGTAATCGTCCATAATGCGATCTCGAGTCACTTTAGCAATGATAGAAGCCGCTGCAATGGATTGACAGCGACAATCTCCTTCGACAAGCGCTTCTCCAGGAATGGACGTAGAGGGAAGATGGAGTCCATCGACGAGTATAAAATCTGGAGTGCATTTTAGACGAGAAATGGCGATTAACATAGATTGGAACGTGGCTTGAAGAATATTGATCTGATCGATCAGCAGCGCGTCCACAACACCAATGCCGATGTCGACATCGGCTAGAGAAATAATCTCTTCGAAAAGTGCTAGTCGTTGCGACACGGACAACTGCTTACTGTCATTGACTCCAGACAGGCGATTTCCCTCTGGCAGTACGCAGGCCGAAGCTACAACTGGCCCTGCTAGGGGCCCACGACCTGCTTCATCAATACCGGCGATATGTTGATAACCTTGTTGACGGATTGATTTTTCAATGCGCTGTAGACGAAGTCGTGGGCAATTGCTCATATTCGACAGATTTAAGCAGTAGGTGTTTCACGGTTGGATTCGGAATTCTTCATTTCGCCTGTTTTGACGATCATCTCTTTAACTTTTGAACCTTTACCTGATGTTCCACGGAGATAATAGAGTTTTCCTTTGCGCACTTTGCCCGAACGAACAACTTGAATCTTAGTGAGTTTAGGACTATGGAGCATAAAGACCCTTTCCATTCCAGCGCCATAAGAATGGCGATATAGAGCGACAGTTTCAGAGAGCCCTCCGCCACGGCGTGCGATCACTGTGCCGGTAAACAGCTGGATGCGCTCTTTGTCACCTTCTGCAATTTTCTGGTGGATGCTGATGGTATCACCAATCCCGAACTCAGGAATGTCCTTTTTTAATTGCTCCGCTTCCAGTTCTTGAATTTCACGACACTGTTTCATAACTTTTCCTATTTTGTTTAATGTGTATTCGAGCACAAATCTGGTCGTATGCTCTGAGTCTTTTCTAATCCTTTTAGCTGACGCCACTTTTCTATATTCTTGTGGTTCCCGCTTAACAGTACTTCTGGCACGCGCTTGCCTTCGAATTCCTCAGGTCTCGTGTATAAAGGTCCTTCCAATACACCGTGTTGAAACGAGTCGTTCCAAACACCTTCTTCATGCCCAAGAACTCCGGGAAGAAATCTCACGGTGGCATCAATCAGGACAATGGCTGCAGAACAGCCATTGGTGAGTACGTAGTCACCGATGCTGATTTCTTCATCGATTTCACTTTCGATCACTCTTTCATCAAGCCCTTCATAATGCCCACAGACAACGATCAAATGTTGTTTCTGAGCCAATTCTTCACACCGCGCTGAAGTGAGTCGCTTGCCCTGAGGAGACAGATAAATCGAGTGAGACTCTGGTCTCTTTCTGCTCCTAATGGCCTGACTTACAGGGCCTGGCATGAGAACCATTCCAGGTCCTCCGCCATAAGGTCTGTCATCCACTTTACGGTGCTTTCCTTCAGCAAAGTCGCGTATATCAACTTGTTTGATATTGATAATCCCCTTCTCTATCGCCCTTTTGATGATACTTACATGAAAGGGACCCTCAAAATAGGAGGGAAATAAAGAGAGAATATCAATATCCATGCTTACTTAGCTTTAGCTGTTTTATCTTTCTTCTTAACAGCTCTCTTCTTCTCAATTTTCTTGAGCAATTTAGTCTGCGCTTTAGCATGAAGATCTTTCATGATGTGGGGAGCTGCACGAGCAATGAGCGATTGTGCGCAAGGTGACAACTCAGCGCCTTGTCCTAACCAATAATTGATTCTCTCTCCATCCACCATGCAATCTTCTTTTGTGCTGTAAGGATTGTACCAGCCGACCATTTCAATGTACTTACCATCACGTGGAGTGCGGATATCAGTTACGACCATACGATAGGTCTGTCGATTCTTACGCCCTTGTTGTCTCAAGCGAATTTTTAATGCCATAATTCTCTGCTCCTAGCTGTTTAAAAACCCCATGGCATCTTACCTGGAAAAGGGAGTTTTCCCCCTTTCTTAGAAAGTTGCTGCTTTAACTGGGGCATTTCTTTGCAAAATTGTTTTAGTCTTTTGAATCCTTTGACCATCCGGTTGACGTCGTCGATTTTCACTCCACTTCCGTCTGCAATGCGGCGTCTTCGGCTGGGAATTAACTCAACTTTTTCTTTCCGTTCATCTGATGTCATGGAGCTGATCATCGCTTCCATGCGCGAGAACTCTTTCTCATCGATATCCATCCCTTCAAGAGCAGACATTCCCGGTATCATTTTTAAGAGCCCTTTCAAAGAGCCCATTTTTTTTACCATCGACATCTGCTTGAGGTAATCTTCATAGGTAAAGGCGGCTTTGAGGATTTTCTTTTCTAAATCTTCGCTCTCTTTTTGATCGAATGTTTCTTGCGCTTTGCGCACAAGATTGATCACATCCCCCATTCCTAAAATGCGATCAGCCATCGAATGGGGATTAAAGGGTTGTAGATCATCGATCTTTTCTCCAATCCCTTCAAATTTGAGCGGTTTATTGGTCACTTCGCGAATAGAAATGGCAGCTCCCGCTCGGGCGCTTCCATCTAGCATCGTCAGAATCGATCCAGTAATGTTCATGCGCGCATCGAATTCAACTGCAGTTTTCACTGCATCTTGACCTGTTGCTGCACTAGCTACAAATAGAATTTCATGGGGATTGAGGACTTGCTTAACTTGCTCTAGCTCTTGCATGAGCTGTTCATCAATGTGAAGTCGGCCAGCAGTATCGACAAGAAGCACATCAAAACCTTCATTCTTCGCCTTGTTCAACGCTTCTTTAGCCACGCGGACGGGATTTTTCTCCCCTTCGATTGAAAAAACGGGCACTTCGATTTGGGAAGCTAACTTCTTTAATTGATCAACCGCTGCGGGACGCTGTAAATCACATGCGACTAAGAGCGTGCGTTGCTGACTATATTTTTTCTTGAGATGAGAGGCTAACTTCGCACACTGGGTCGTCTTTCCAGAGCCTTGAAGTCCACAGAGTAGGATGACAGTCGGGGATCCTTTAAGTTCGAGAACAGCTTCCTGCGAACCCATGAGCGCGACGAGCTCTTCATGTACAACATGAATAAACTGTTGACCGGGCGCGACAGATTTGAGGACAGAGGCACCTAGAGCTTTCTCTTTGACCCGTTTGACAAAATTGCTAGCAACGGCATAGTTGACATCTGCATCTAAGAGTGCAAGACGTACCTGCCTTACTGCATCGGCGATGTTATCTTCTGTCAGGGATTTTTTCCCCGTTAATGAAGAGAACATCTCTTGAAATTTTTCCGTTAAAGCGCCAAACATGTAAAATTTTTAGTTAACCCAAGTTGTATTTGTAAAAGTATACATCCGTCCATTCAAAGAGTCCTTTTAGAATAGAGATAAATTCATTCAAATTCAAGGAAAAAGAAACGGTCATGGCCGGCCCAATCTTTCTCAACCACCTGATTGCGCCAGCAAGAAGCCGAAAACAAGCGTTGCATCGCCTCTCCTTGACCAGTTCCTATCTCAAAAAAGACAGATGCTCCTGGCTCTAAATAATGCGGTAGATCCCGACTCATCCTTTCATAAAAGAGCAACCCATCGAATCCCCCTATCAAGGCGATTTTAGGTTCAAAACCGCGCACAGATTGATCTAGCTGATCATACTCTTTAATTGAAACATAAGGAGGATTGCATAAGACAATATCCGCTCGCTTTCCCTCAAAAGGAGCGAGCAAATCCCCCTGCAAACTAGAAACTTGAACACGATTGAGCGCCGCATTGGCACGCGCTAGATCTAATGCGGAAGCTGAAACATCAGCTAGCGTCACTTCCAATTCAGGCAATGCCTTCTTTAAAGCAATGCCTAAACAACCAGATCCCGTACACACATCCCAAGCGGATTTTCCACTCAGTGTTTGCTTTTTTAAGTGGGCGCATACTTTATCGATTAGAATCTCAGTTTCAGGTCTAGGAATCAAGACGTCTTGTGAAAGGCGCAGAGAGCAGTGATAAAAATTGACCTTTCCCAATAGGTACTCTAAAGGCTCCCCTTTCATCTTCCGCTTAACCAACTCACGGTAAGCGTTAATTTCGCTTTCTAGAAGAGGTTTATCATGCTGCATGTAGAGTTCCATGCGCGATAGATTCAAAACGTGAGCTAGCAGATCCTCGGCGGTGCGGCGAGATCGCTCTATCTTTTTTTCTTTAAAATACTCATATGTGAGTTGAAGGATTGACCCTAAAGTTTTCATAGACCTGTATCACCCAATGCAGCCATTTTCTGTTGATGGAAATAAGCAACTAAGGCTTCGGTGATATCATCTAAATCCCCATCCATGACTAAATTGAGCTTATGAAGCGTTAAATCGATGCGATGATCCGTCACGCGGTTTTGAGAAAAATTATAGGTGCGGATTCTCTCCGAACGATCCCCACTTCCTACTTGAGTGGATCTCAATTTTGAGATCTCAGCATCCGCTTTACGACGCTTCTCTTCAACAATTTTAGCAGAGAGTAAACGCATCGCCTTGTCTTTATTCTTGTGTTGACTGCGCTCTTCTTGGCATGAAACGACAGTACCAGTGGGGATGTGCGTGATTCTGACTGCTGAGTCTGTAACGTTGACGTGTTGACCACCTGCTCCTGAAGCGCGGTACGTATCGATCTTTAAATCTCTTTCATCGAGCTCAATCTGCTCATCTTCATCAGGCTCCAAGAGTACTGCCACGGTGATGGCCGACGTATGCACTCTGCCTTGAGTCTCGGTCTTAGGCACTCTTTGAACGCGATGCGTGCCCGCTTCATACTGCAAAAGCCGGTACGCGTTATGACCCGATAAGTTCATGATGTATTCTTTAAAACCGCCTAACTCTGAAGGAGCACACGCAAACAGTTCACAGCTCCATCCTTTCTTGTCGGCGTATTGCTTATACATGCGCACACAATCACCGACAAACAGCGCGGCTTCATCCCCACCAGTACCAGCTCTTAATTCCATGATGAAATTGCGACTATCGCGAGGATCGGGGGGGATAAGAAGATTTTCTAACTGATGACGCTGCGTGTTTAAAGAGGTTTCAAGAGATGCAGTCTCATCGCGAATGAACTGCTGAAATTCTGGATCTTTTTCACTCTTGAGCAAGACCCCATTTTCTTCAATCTGCTTCTTTAGCTGCTCACAGAGCGTCCATTTCTCTTTGATTTCAGTTAAATGAGCATGTTCTTGGGTAAGTTCACGGTAGGCTTTTTGATCTGAAAAAACATCAGAAGAACCTAATAATTCTTCTACCTTCTCAAATCGCTTGAGAAGCTTGCGAATTTGTTCTTCCATTTACACCTCGCGCCCGTTTAACCTTCCACGCGACATCCAACATTGTCAATATGAAAAGTAAGGCGCGCGGGTAGTTTCTTATGTTGTTTTTTTCTTACTTTTTTTCTCAGCGGCTTTCTTTTTAGCTTGCTCTTTTTCTTCTTTCTTTTCATCTTCAGCAGCTTTCTTTTCAGCAACCTTTGCATAGCGTTTGACAAACTTATCAATACGTCCTTCTGAGTCAACTAACGCTTTGCTACCTGTGAAGAAAGGATGGGAAGCAGAAGAAACAGGTACGCGATATACTGGATATTCTTTTCCTTCAAATGTTTCAGTCTCTTTAGGCTGTAACGTGCTGCCACAAACAAATTTGTATCCAGTCGCTGAATCAACAAATAAGATATCCTGATACGGAGGGTGACCTTCTTTTTTCATCTTTGTACTCCTTTTAATTTTCGCTATGGAACTTATTCTAAATCACGATGAGCCATACAGTAAAGCTTGTCTTTGGATAAAAAACAAGCACTTTAACAAATAGACCTCTTTCGAAAATAAGGGTCTGTCGATTTTCGAAAGAGGTCTAACGAGGCGCTTACCTTCCAGCAAAGAGTTAAAGTTATTTTGAGCCCTCTTGTTCGTTTTGAAGACTTAAATACGCCATGTGAGCTGTTCTTAACCCCTCAAGAATCCCTTCTTCATAACGAAAATACGGATGGAGTTCGAGCTCTGCGAAATCGTTGGGCTGCAGCAAATCATCGGTCGTCAATCGGGGCACAATTTGCCTTCCGCAGTTCAACAGCTTCTCTTGCTGAGAGTCAATTAATTCTTTAAAGAGCTTGTCTAGCATGCTGTAGCCTCCTGCCACGAAAAAAGGTTCTCATGAGTACAGACGCCTCTTCAGCAAGAACAAGCTTGCTAACATCGAGTCGATGAATAGGATGCGAGACATCCAAGATATTGATCCAACTTCCATGGGATCCGCAGCGCAAATCCGGCGCTCCCCAAACTAATCTTTTTACCCTAGAATGGATCATTGCCCCCGCACACATAGGACAAGGCTCCAAAGTGCAATAAAGGGTTGCATTCAACAGACGCCAATTTCCCAGGACTTGAGCCCCCCGCCTTATACAGAGCATCTCCGCATGCTGAGTGGCATCTGCCGTCGATTCCACTAAATTATGAGCGCGCGCAATGATTATTCCTTCACAAACAAGAACAGCGCCGATAGGAACTTCCCCTTTTTCGGCGGCTTTGCGAGCCTCTAATAGGGCTTCTCGCATAAAAATTTGATCTTCTGCTTCATTCATGCGATTATAAATTTTAATTAAAGTGTTTTGATCTACTAATTTAGTTGAGGTAAGCTATGGTGTCAATAGCTGCTCGCAGACCCTCTAAAAAGAGGTTATTTTCATTTCTTGCTACGAGAAATAGAGAGAATAGAGTATAATCCTCCAGCAACACAAGCACAATCGAGTGTGAGGTTTTCGCTCGACGAATGAGTCAAAGGTAATTTTTGCTGTTGAACTGATTTATGTGTTTAAGCTATAATAAAATCAATGTTTTAAACTTAAAGTTTGTCTTTCATTTTAAACTCTCAGTACGGGAGACTGTTTTAATGTCATTAGATAAAGGCACCAAAGAAGAAATTACTAAGAAATTCCAACTCCATGAGAAGGATACGGGATCAGCTGATGTTCAAATTGCTATCCTTACAGAAAGGATTGCCGAGCTCACTGAGCATTTGAAGCTGGCTCCCAAAGACCACAGCTCGAGGTTAGCCTTGCTAAAACTCGTTGGACAACGACGTAAGCTGCTCGATTACCTGAACTCTACAGACACCAAACGTTACCAAAGTCTCATCGCACGCCTCAATCTCCGCAAATAAGTTTTGCGAAGTAGAGGTCGGCTGATGACCCTTGAAAAGCCGTCAAACACACAGTTTGACGGCTTTTTTTTATTTTCTCTTTTGAGAGGCAGTTGCAAAACTCCCCGACCCAGAAAAATCGATGATTTTGAGTCAGTTTGCCAGCCGCTCAAGCGGCCTGGCCCCATCCCCGAGCACATACTCCAAGCGAGTAGAGCTCGGGGATGGGGTGGCAAAATGGCTCAAAAGGGCGATTTTGCTGTGGCGGTGAGTTTTGCAACTGCCTCTTTTAGTTGTCGCATATCTCATCAACTGATATAGTTCCGCAACACTAACATCTTTTTTTAAGATGTTGAAATGAATGCAGTCGGAAGAGATGAAATGCCCTTTAGGCAAGAAAAGATTTAACTTGTCTTGTCCAATGGTCAATTCATCCCCGATTGTTTAACTAAATGCAACCGACTCAAGGAGTTGATCCCTATGTTAACATTTAAAAAACACCACATGACAGTATCTGTTGGTGGAAAAGAAATCACGTTTGAAACAGGAAAAATTGCGCGCCAAGCGAATGCAGCTGTAATAGTACGATCAGGAGAGACCATTCTCCTTGCCACCGCCTGTTCAGCTTCCTCCGCAACCGAAACAGATTTTCTCCCGTTGCGCGTGGACTATCAAGAAAAATTCTCTTCAACTGGAAAAACCCTCGGTGGCTTTATCAAGCGAGAAGGACGCCCTACTGAACGAGAAATTCTTGTCAGCCGCTTGATCGACAGACCTATTCGCCCCATGTTTGAAAATGGCTTTTACGATGAAGTTCAATTACTGGCCTATGTGCTCTCTTATGATGGAGTACATTCCCCTGAACCATTAGCCATTTGCGGTGCTTCAGCAGCACTTGTCATTTCAGATATCCCCTTGATTAAGCCCATTGGAGCCGTCCGTGTAGGCATGATCAATGATCTCTTCGTCCTCAACCCTACAATTGAAGAACAGAAAAAATCAAAACTCGACCTAATGATTGCAGGCACAGAAGATGCTATTCTAATGATCGAAGGATACGCTGATTTTCTAACGGAAGAGCAAATTCTTACTGCCGTTAATGAAGGGCACGCCGGTATTAAAACCATTTGCCAAGCACTACTAGATTGGCAAAAACTCTGTGGAAAAGAAAAAGATCGCTCTTCTCTTCGCGTCGAACCTAAAGAACTCATTGAAGAGATGCACACGCAAATCTATCCGCGACTTGACGAAGCTCTGCGTCTAAGAGATAAAAAAGCTCGAGAAGCAGCTGTCAGTGCCTTATCTAATGAATTGCTTGAAAAACATCTCAATGAAGTTCCTCTTAAATACAGTAAAATAACCGTTCTCTCTTCGTTTAAAAAAGTGCAAGCGAGCATTCTGCGAAAAATGATCCTCGCTGAAAATCATCGCAGTGATGGCCGTAATAGAGATCAGGTGCGAGCTATTGACATCGAAATGTCCATTTTACCTAGGACACACGGAAGCGCTCTCTTTACACGTGGTGAAACACAAGCTATTGCAGTCTGTACACTCGGCAGCGAAAACATGGCGCAGCGTTCTGAAAATCTCGAGGGAGAAGTTTCATCACGCTTTTATTTGCAGTATTTCTTCCCACCCTTCTCTGTAGGTGAAGTCGGAAGAATGGGTGCACCTGGCCGTCGCGAAGTTGGACATGGAAAACTAGCTGAGCGCTCCTTAGCCATGATCATTCCTTCAGCAGAAACGTTTCCTTATGTCGTCCGTTTAGAATCTAACATCACTGAGTCAAACGGCTCTTCCTCTATGGCCTCTGTTTGTGGCGGATGCTTAGCCCTGATGGATGCTGGCGTGCCCGTCAAGCGACCTATTGCTGGAATTGCGATGGGACTCATCCTCGAAGGAGATCAATATGCCATTCTTTCAGACATCCTCGGAGTTGAAGATGCCTTAGGTGACATGGACTTTAAGATCGCCGGCGACGCACATGGTATTAGCGCTTTCCAACTCGACATCAAAGTTGAAGGAATTACCCCTCACATCATGGAAGTTGCTTTAGCTCAAGCTAAACAGGGACGCCTTCATATCCTCAGCAAAATGTTAGCTGTTTGCCCCAAGCCAAAAGCCGATCTCTCTAGCTATGCTCCAAGAATTGAAACCATTCAGATTAAGCCAAGTAAGATTGGAACGCTCATTGGGCCTGGAGGCAAGCAAATTCGAGCGATTGTTGAGGAGACGGGTGTTCAAATAGATATTGATGACAATGGCTTAGTTAGCATTGCAGCTACTAATAATGAAGCGATGCAACGAGCTAAAGAGATTGTTGCCAATCTAACAAGTGAAGTTGAAATCGGTAAAACCTATAAGGGACGCGTTGTCTCGATTGTGCCTTTTGGATGCTTTGTAGAAATCTTCGGAAAAGAAGGGCTCTGCCACATCTCAGAACTTTCCCACACACGTGTGGCGAATGTTGCTGATGTAGTCAAACAAGGTGAAATGATTGAAGTAAAAGTGATCGATGTCAACGATCGCGGCCAAATCAAACTCAGTCACAAAGCTCTCCTTGCAGCACCTGTTAAATAAGTACTTAACTGCTTCTCTCTTACGAGAGAAGCAGTTAATTCCTATAGAATTGCATTTATTTAATTAAATATTCTAAATAATATTTAACATTGACATGCAATAAAATGACACTTAAATTAAATCACTATCTTATAATAGTGAGGTTTAACAATGTCATTATCCAGCTTAGTTCCTTTAACTTTACAACCAACTGCGCAGCCAGCGTCTGTGCTTGTCCCTCCACAAACTACTCCTAAACACGCAATGGGTATACAGGCTCTCCCTAGCGCCGTTTTCGGACGTATATTAAGCTTCCTTCCTGCACGAGAAATAACTCGCACACTTCATCATGTATGCCAAGATTGGCGTAATCTAGCTCTGGTCAATGACGGCTGTCTAGATCTTTCTGAACTGCGCGATTTATCGGATAGCGGTCTTAAAACTATTCTTGATAAAGCAAGTGGTACTCGCATTACATCTATCAGCCTATCTAATTGCAAGAAAATCACAGATGCTGGTCTTGCCCATCTAGCAGAACTCCCATCTCTATATTCACTTAATCTAAGCATGTGCGATAACATTACAGATGCAGGCCTTGCCCATCTAGCAAAACTCACACTCTTAAGCTCACTTGATCTAAGAAGGTGCACAAATATCACAGATGCTGGCATTGCCCATCTATCAAAACTCGCACTCTTAAGTTCACTTAATCTAAGCATATGCCCAAACATCACAGATGTGGGACTTGCCCATCTAGCAACTCTCACACTCTTAAGCTCACTTGATCTAAGCGGGTGGAGCCACATCCCAGTAAGCTCACGTGGTCTAAACTGGAACGAAAACATCACAGATGCTGGACTTGCCCATCTATCAAAACTTACAGCTTTAAGATCTCTTAATCTCAGCGCGTGCATAAACATCACTGATGCTGGCCTTGCCCATCTAGCAACTCTCACGTCTCTAAGCTCGCTTCTACTAGATTATCCAAGGGCTTCCTCGGATGCTGCAAGAGCTTTTAATGCAAAACTGATTCCTGTCGAATTTAAAGACGTTCCATTCAGAGATAAAATGGATTATTACATCTACATGCTGGCTTCACAGCCCAAAGGAGGCGATGAATGGGGGAAAAAGAACCGTTATGTTGATTTTGATCGTCTAAAATTAGCGCAAGCACTTGCTAATTTGGAATTATCACGTCCAGTCTTTTTCAAAGAGCAATCAATTGAACCTTTGCTGGATCTCATCAATCAACTAAGCTCTACGGATCAGCTTGATCAGTCGTTGAACAAATTACCAGAAGAAACAAGAAATGCTATTTTTTACCAAGTCTATCAACAAGCTCCTGAGCCAAAAGGTGGCGATCAATGGGGTGAAAAGCATCGCTTTGATGATCTAGCATGGTTTAGGTTGGCTGTGATCGAGGTGATCAAAAGTCGCGTTCTTTATTCCATGAACTAAATCTGCTGGGGATTGGGTTGATCGGTGATGCGTGTAGGTGGAACATCACTGATCGATTCTGGAGGAGGTGGAGGAGTTTTACACTGAAGCTCTTTTGCAGTTTTCATGCGAAGTTTCTTCTTATCCGTATTCCACGTACCATTCATGATCTCTAGAACATCATCCTTATCAAGAGTTTCGAACTCAATTAACATATCAGTCATGAGTTGAACTTGATCCCGATGAGCTAAGATGAGCTCTTTAGCATAAGCATGAGCTTCATCCATGAACTTACGCACTTCTTCATCGATGGTTTTTGCAGTCTCTTCCGAATAACTCTTCTCTTGACGATTTTGCATGCCTAAATATTGACCGGATTCCGTGCGCTCATCATAAGATACAGTACCCAATTTCTCAGTCATCCCCCATTCACACACCATGCTTCTTACGATACGTGTGGCTTGGGTGATATCCATCTGAGCGCCGCTCGACATATCGCCTACAAAGATCTCTTCAGCAACGCGACCTCCCATCAATACCGCTAACTGATCGATGAGCTCTTTTTTCCAGTAGCTTAAACGATTTTTCTTAGGCATAAAATGCGTAGCACCTAAAGAGAAGCCTCGAGGTATGATCGTGACTTTATCCACAGGGTCAGAATGTTTGACGCAGAGAGCTACGACGGCATGGCCAGATTCATGGTAAGCAGTTGTGCTCTTTTCGTTGACATCCATTTCGAGGCTACGGCGCTCTTTGCCATAACGGACCTTGTCGCACGCTTCTATCGCTTCGCCATCTGTTACAGCTGCGCGTCCACGTCGAGCGGCAAGAAGAGCTGCTTCATTTAAAATGTTCATCAGATCCGCGCCAGAAGAGCCTGGGGTATTACGAGCAATATGCATCAAATCAACGGAACTATCGAGCTTGATTTTACGCGCATGGACCTTTAAGATCTCAAATCGCCCTTTTACATCAGGAAGATCGATCACAATTCTTCGGTCAAACCGACCCGGTCTTAGGAGAGCTTTGTCAAGAACGTCAGGGCGGTTAGTTGCAGCAATCAGTATCACACCTTCATTCGTATCAAATCCATCCATCTCAACGAGCAATTGGTTGAGCGTCTGTTCTCTTTCATCGTGGCCACCGCCAATTCCTGAGCCGCGATGACGACCTACAGCATCGATCTCATCAATAAAGATAATACAAGGAGCTTGCTTCTTCGCTTGATCAAAGAGATCGCGGATACGGCTAGCACCAACCCCTACAAACATCTCGACAAAATCTGAGCCGGAGATAAAGAAGAAGGGGCGATCAGCTTCTCCTGCGACAGCTTTAGCAATCAACGTTTTTCCAGTCCCTGGAGAACCTACCATCAGCACACCTTTAGGGATACGTGCACCCAAGTTGGTGTATTTTGTCGGATCTCTCAAGAAATCGACAATCTCTTGCAACTCTTCTTTCGCCTCTTCACATCCAGCAACATCTTTAAAAGTGATTTTATTCTGTTCTTTATTGAGGATTTTGGCCGGTGATTTTCCAAAATTCATCGCATTGGAACCAACTCCTTTCATCTGTCTTGAGAAGATGAAATAGAGCATAAGGACGACCAGAACGACGGGAAGGATGGTCAAGAGATAGCTAAAATAATTTGGTGAGGGCTCGACGCTCTTAAATGTTTTCTCTAAGACGAGATTGCGAGGTTGATCAGGAGCTTTAAAGAAGGCTCCTTTATTTAGGGCAAAGTTATCCCATTCTTGCTTTGCTTGAGCATACCAATGACCGAAGACCTCTGTATCTTGTTTTTCAAGAGCACGCGACGAGAGTTCTTGGTTATTAAAATACCAGGTAACATTGGCGACACTTTGCCTTGCCTTATCCAGTTGAGCATCGTTTTTTTCTAACTCATCAGCAAAGAAAGTATATTGCTCCAATTGCGCTTTATAACTTCTAACGCTTCGCAAGGGCAATAAACGGATATTGTTCTGCTCGCTATTTAACTCAGCTACGATTTCATCTAATTGAGTGAGTGCATTGCGGTAGACAGAAAGCTGTTCTTGAGCGGAAAGAGAGGTTGCTTGAGAAACTTCTTGCTCGAGAGTTTTTAGCTGCTGCTTCATTCCCTCACCGCCTATCCCTAAGGCTGGGGAACGGAATCGATCAATGAGAGTTAAAAGATCTTTTCCATAAGCAGTAACCGCAACGAGATTCGCTTCTTTAGAGAGAGCTGGAAAAATGGTTTCAAGAGCAGCTAAACTAGATATTTCTCTATCTGAGAGCGATTTGAGGATAATGGCATGATCTTTGTCTGCTGAATTATAGAGGGGATCTACAACGACATAACCCCCTTTTGGCAAGGGCTGACCGCTGAGATGCAGAAAAAGGTCGGCAGCAGCGATGACATGTTGACGCGAATCCGCCAGTTCTTTGCTAATCTCTTTCTTTTGACCAACTAATTCATGATTGCGATTGAGGAGTTCCAGGTATCTAAAGCGGGTCTTCCCATCTTCGCTTGGCTTGTCCTTAAATTTTCCACTAAATGTGACGAGATTATCATTTAAGGCGATTTTTCGATTTTCTTCTCTTTGAATAAGGTCTAGATTGACTAAGTGTTCAACTTGATGGCTAAAGGCAATTTTAGCAGTGCGCTCACCACTCATATTCTGTATGGTCAGAATAATTAAAATGGCTGCGACTAAAAAGAGGAAGAAGCCTCCGGGGAAACTCTTCTTGGAATCAGGCTTTAAGTTGTCATTACTCATAATCTTAGACACATTTGCAGATTACAAAATTAAACCAGCAGCGACAGTTTAAGTAAAGGACAACATGCCGCTGAAGATCTCTTTTAGAGACGAGCCTACCTATCTCGTTTTCCTGGAGAACTCTATAATTGCTTCAGCATAACAGATTAATATTATTCTGTCTTTTACTTATGTTGAATGTTTAATTTTATTTTTATAAGTTTTAACGGTTTAAAATTATAATTTATTTTCCAATCAGATTAAAAGTCATTCGCTTATTGTGGATGATGACCTCTCCTTTTGATGCAGCAACTCTTAAAGAAGCATCTCCAGCATGCCAAGCTTTCACTAGCCGCACAATGCTCTCACGACCTACTACCACTTTGCTTCTGCTCAACCACTCTTTGAGCAAAAACTGGAGTTCTATTTCATCTAACCCTTCCGGGAGATCCACATAACTTCCGTTTTCTGCATCTTGCTTAATTTCTTGAAGATACGGTTCAATTTTCTTTAAAAAATACCGACTAATTTCCTCGGCTGAGGTTCCTAAGTAGCATAAGTTGTCTACCACTTCTTTACCAAATCCTTGGGTCAGCATGGGGATAATCTGCGTTCTCATTCTCCCGC
>Ga0206972_1015_pt1 | contig 55064 bp, 46 predicted proteins | sample Alteio_BWOrgHeat_86_FD_152925 | JGI IMG/M metagenome (GOLD analysis project Ga0206972, IMG submission 152925) | Enriched cells from forest soil in Barre Woods Harvard Forest LTER site, Petersham, Massachusetts, United States -... | ecosystem: Environmental > Terrestrial > Soil > Temperate forest >...
TCCGGCCAGCGCCTGGGCGGTGGCAATCGCCTCGGCCTGGCCATCGACGCTCGGCGCCATGTAACTGACTTTCGCCGAGCCGTCGTTGTTGACCGCGTAACCCCGGATCACCGCGAGAATGTTGTCGCCATCGCGCATCGCCTCATCCGCGCGTTTCAAGACGACCAGGCCGACGCCGTCCCCGAAAACGGTTCCTCCCGCGGCGGCGTCAAACGGCCGGCATCTTCCATCGCTGGAAACGATGCTGCCCTCTTCGTGAACATAACCGCGCTTTTGCGGAAAGGTGACCGAGACGCCTCCGGCCAGCGCGATGTCGCACTGGAAGGTCATCAGATTCTGGCAGGCCTGGACGATCGCGACCAGCGAGGTCGAGCAGGCCGACTGGATGGCAACGCTTGGGCCGCGCAAGTTCAGCTTGTAGGCGATTCTCGTGGGCAGAAAATCCTTGTCGTTGCCCATGAGCGACGGATGCGCGCCGATCTGCTGCGTGGAGAGATATCCATCGATGAAATCGGGATGCGAGGCGAGATTGGAAAGCAGGTAACTGTTGCCGCTGCATCCGGCGAAGACACCGATGCTTCCGGCATATCGCTCGGCATCGTAACCGGCATTCTCCAGCGCTTCCCAGGCCGTTTCGAGGAGCAGGCGATGTTGCGGGTCGGTGTAGTCGGCTTCCCTCGGATTGATGCCGAAGAACTCGGCGTCGAAAAGATCGGCCCCTTCCATGATGCCGCGCGCCCGGACATATTGCGGGTCCTGGCTGATCGCCGCGGGCACTTCGAGTTCCTGCTCCGAGAAATGAGTGATTGATTCGATGCCGTTGCGCAGATTTTGCCAATACGCGGCGAGATTCGGCGCGCCGGGAAATTTTCCCGCCATGCCGATGACCGCGATTCCGTCGGCGAGTTGCGTGGATTCAACGCTCATCGGGAACGGGGTTGGGCCGCTGCGGGACGCCGGTTCCGGGCCAGGGCAGCCCGCTGGAGTTGGGCGCGCGCCTGAGTCTTGTCGCCCAAGCCGGGTTCGTCACGTTTCTCGCCAAGCCGCGCCGCCAGGCTGCGAATGGTGGGGAATTGAAAGAGTTCGGTGATGGGTATCTCCCGCTCCAAGGTTTTTTGGAGCTGCTGATGGATGCGCACCAAGCTTAGCGAATGGCCGCCAATGTCGAAGAAATTATCCTCAACGCCGACAGTGGAAACCTTGAGCTCCTTTTTCCAAAGGTCCGCGATTTGCTGTTCGAGCGCGCTGCCCGGGGCCAGAAACGGTGCGCTGCTCGGGGTCGAACTCGAGTCGGGAACCGGCAAAACCTTGCGGTCGACTTTGCCCACGGCGGTGCGGGGAAAATCGTCCAACCGCACCACGGCCATCGGCACCATGTACTCAGGCAGACGCAGCCGGACAAAATGGCGGAGGTTTGAAACGGAGAACTCCGCTCCCGGACGCAGGGTCACATAGGCGACGAGCCGCTGATCCCCCGGCTGATCCTCGCGCGCCAGCACCGCGCATTCGTTCACGCCCGGCGCCTGTGCGAGGGCGGCTTCAATCTCGCCCAACTCAATGCGGAAACCGCGGACCTTGACCTGTTGATCACGGCGTCCGAGAAATTCGATGGTGCCGACCGGGCCGTCGGAGAGAAAGCGTCCGTAATCGCCGGTGATATACAGCCGCTCGCCGGGCTGGAAGGGGCTCGGGATAAATCGCTCGGCGGTGAGGTCGGGCCGGTTCAAATAACCCTGGGCGATGCCGTCTCCACCGATGCAAATTTCTCCGGCGATTCCCACCGGGACCGGCTGATAATTGGCGTCGAGCAGATAAACGCGGGCATTCGGGATGGCGTGTCCAATCGGCACGCTCGCTCCGGGCAAGGGGGCGTCGAGGCGGTGGACGGTGCTCCAGACCGTTCCCTCGGTGGGCCCGTATTCGTTGAAAAGAGTCGTCCGGGGCAGAAGCCGCTGATGCTGCGCGACCAGGTTCGGAGGGCAGGCCTCGCCCGCGACAATGACGCAGCGCAGACTGGGAGGCGCGGCGGTTTGCCAGCGCTCCAACAGCAGGAGGTAGAGCGAGGGCAGGCAGGCCAGCGTGCTGATGGATTGCCGCGTCACGAAGTGATCGATCTGGGTCAGGTCCTGCTGCGCCTCCTCGGGAACGAGCGTTACCGTCCCGCCCGTCGTGAGCATCCAGAAGATTCCCGCGACCGAGCCATCGAAGGCGTAGGACCAAAGCAGAAGAAAGTTGGTGTGGCCCGCGCCATGGTAGGCGACCCGGGACGCGGTTGAACTCGCGAGGTTGCGGTGCGTGATGAGCACGCCCTTCGGCTTGCCGGTCGAACCCGAGGTGTAGATCGCATAGGCGAGATTTTTCGGATGCACTTTCGGCAACGCCTGGGAGCAGGCCGCATCGGGCGGGACATCGACGAACTCCAGCGTCGCTTTTCCGACCGGCAATTTATCGGCCAGCGCCTTTTCCGTAACGAGAAACGGCGAGGCCACGTCCTCCAACACAAAGGCGATCCGTTCCATCGGGTAATTCGGATCGAGCGGGACGTAGGCTCCCCCCGCCTTTAAAATCGCGAGGACTCCCACGACCATGTTGAGCGAGCGGGAGACGCAAATCGGAACCAGCATGTCGGGCTTGACCCCAAAGGCGACCAACCGCCGCGCGATGATGTCGGAACGCTGGCTGAGTTCCCGATAAGTAAGATCGACGCCATCGCATGATGCCGCGATTGCGTCGGGTTTCTGCGCGGCCTGTTCCTCGATCAACTCGTGAATGGCCCGATCCTCCGCATAAGGCGCGCGGGCGCTATTCCAGTCCACCACGATTTGCTGCCACTCGCCGGCGGTGAGAAGAGGAACCTGTCCGCAGGGCAGATCGGGATTAGACCCCACGGCGGCAGCAAGGGTTTCCAGATGTCCGGCCAGTCGCACAGCAGCAGCGTCGTCAAAGCGGGCTTGATCCCATTCCAATAGGGGAGCGGAGTGGGCCGTCGAAATTCGCAGACTGACCGGCGGATGCTGCTCTGCCATTTCGTAATCGAGACCTGCCGCGACCGGTTCAAGCTCAACGGCAACCTGGCTGTCAAACAGAGTCGCCGACGGCGCGCGCCCGCCCCATTGCGCAAGTGAGACGTGTGTCGCAGGGCCGCCCCGATGCAGGTCCTGCTTCGCCGCGCGAACGGTCAGCATCCAGTCACGGAAAGTACGCTTGCTGTCGTAGGCGACGCTCAACGGCAAAGTGACGGCCAATCGCATCGGGATATTCCCCTGCCCGGAAAAAGAATAAACCTCAGGCACCCCGAAGGTGACCACGGCTTCCCCCGTATAGCGCGCGAGGAGAAGCCCCCACACGGCGACCCAGAAATCCGCGGCGCTGAAAGACTCGTCTCCGGCGCTCGGTGGAAACTTCGGAAGAGCTGTCTTCAGATTGATCCTTGAAGACGGCGATGCGTTCTCCACGTTGCGCGACAAAGCGGGCCAGTGGTTTGATGCGCCATGAGAAAGCCTGTCCTTCCAGAATTGGGCTCGTTCCTTTTCGTCCAGCCGTGAGGTTTGACCTGACCCCAGGATCGAGCAAGCGGCTGCCGAAATTTTGTCCAAATCTATCCCGGACGTTTCGGGTGCGATCCCCAAGGCGCGTAAATAGGCTGTCTGGACTTCCAATTGCGGGGCTAAATTTGGCTCGTCTTTAGAACGACTAAATAATTCTTTAGATGAAGTTAAGGAATCGACCGTCATCGCAGTACCTTCTTTTCGGACTTATTCCACAATACCTTAGCAATATATAACGTAATAGAGAGTTTCAGGAAGCGAATTTTTAACCCGCAAAAAAAGCTTAAATGCTATGCAGTCCCTTCTATTTTAGCGTGTCATCGGGATATAGAAAACATCGTTGCTCGGATCACGCAGTCGTACGCACGAACTTCTCCCGTAACCACGCTCTCGTCAACCAGAGTCCCCTTCGGATTCCACCCGGTGTTAGGATGCGGTGCCGGTGATAGGAACTGAAGTACCAGTCGATGGCCTCCTTCAGCTTTCCCTTGTTGATGGCCATGGGAATACCCATCGGTGCGTCGTGCCTGAGTTTCGCCACGATTTCGCGTTGGTAACGCGGATAGGTTTCGAGCAACCGCAAAAGTATGCGCATCGTATGATAAGCACAGTCGTCTTTTTTTGCGCCCGCGCCGCGCCCAATCGACTGCGCGGTCAGGCGATACTTCGCCGTGTATTCGTCGACGAAATAAAACTTGCCTTGTTCCCCCATGCGTATTCCAAAATCAACCTCCGAAGCCGCACCGTATTCGGTCTTGTGCCGCACCTCACGCGCAACCGAAGTCTTCACCATGTAGCCGTCGTTGGGGAATTGTTGCTGAAGGCCGGAAAGAATGGCATCGGGTTGCAGCCCCGCGTGCGCTGCGTCCCGGCTATAGCCGACGTTGAGACGCTCGGAATTGACGGGCTGCTCCTCACCTCCATCAGCGATGATCATCTGCTTGCCGAAAGCGCCCACCACTTCCGCATTTTCCTCGAAGGGCCGCGCCATCACCTCGACGGCACGGGGCAGGAGCAGATCGTCGTCGTGAAGCAAGAGGATGAGATCGCAGGCCGCTTCGCGCAGGCAATTGTTGATATTTTCGGCAAGGCTCTGGCCCACGGTGCAATGGACATACCGCACTGGAAACGAGGCGCGCTTCGCAAATGTCTCAACCAATGCGCGCGTCTCACCGCTGCCCAAGTCGTCGCTCACCACGATTTCATCCGGCAACCGGGTCTGCGTCAGGCCGGACTCGAGCGCCTCAAGGAGAAGGCGCGTTCGTCCGTGGGTCGGGATGCAGAAGGATACGGTCATACCGGGCATGAGAGGAAAATGCCACACTCTCCAAGAGTTGTAAGCTCTAAAAACAGACTGAAATTATTTGCCTTGGGTTTTCGCGGCCCGGGCGGATCTCATCGCTTTTATTTCCCGCATCTTGATCTGAATCAGATATTCATAATAGGCGAGATTGAGGCAATAAGTGAAACCTACCCGGCCTTCCAGGAACCCCAGCTTAAGAAAATAAGGTATGGCGAATCGCACGAGCGGCCAGCCTGGAACGCGGCTGACAAAGCCCTTGAGCGCGCGGTTGCGGATCGGTCCGTGGCTCGAAAATATTTCCGCCGGATGAAACGGCAAATCGATTCTTTCCTGCGCTTCCTTCGTCGAATAACGGTTATGACGATCCAGCCAATCGGCCCATCCCTTGCTGAAGGGCCGATGATCGTAGGGCTCCTTTAAATACTGAATCTCGCCGTCAATGTCGGCTTCCTTTTGGCCGTGTCCGAAGTCGGCGAAGCGGGCCCTTCCCTTGCGCAAAAGACGAAATTGCCACTTGGGAAAACCATCGCAACGCTTGAGCCAGACTTCCTCGACGATCATCTTCCAGCAGCAATAAAAACCGGCGACGGTTTCGGGCGCGGAGGCGATTGCGTTTTCCAGCGCGGCTGCAAATGCCGGCGTGCTCTTTTCATCCGCATCCAGAAAAAGAATCCACGGATATTTTAATGTGCAAGTAGACAACGCCCAATTGCGTTGATCGCCAAAGCCGCGAAAGGGATTGCTCCAGGTTTGCCAACCGAGGGATTTCGCCTTGGCGATCGTATTATCGGTGCTGAGCGAATCCACGATATGAACGTCGTCGCACCACGGGATGGATTCCGCCAGGAGCGGCAGGTTCTCCTCCTCGTTTTTCGTGAGGATGATGATGGAGACGGGGATCGTCATGGCGATGGGATGGTAATCATGAGGAGGTGCTAAGCAACCCCTATTCCCAATCCGGGCACGGGAGTTTTATCTGTACCTGACCCTTGTCGTGTTTATTTTTAGCATCGATGGAAACGCAATCTCGCGAACACCTGCACGGCGCCATCGTGGTCTGGATCACGCGGGTTTCCACGGCGCTGGATTCGCTGACGTTTCTGGAACCCTGCCTCGATCTTCACGATCGCGAACGGGCGGCGCGATTCCGCTTTCCGGAAGATCGCGCGCGCTTTGTCCTGGGGCGTGGTCTCTTGCGGAAATGTCTCGGCGGCTATTTGCAGCAAACGCCCGGGATGATTGAACTTGCCTACACCGATCGCGGACGCCCCGTTTTTCCGCAGGACGAGACGCTCCAATTCAGCATTTCCCATACGCACGACCTGGTGGCCATCGCCCTCACCGCGCACGCACGGGTGGGAATTGATCTGGAATATGTGCAACCCGATTTGGATCCGCTTGAGTTGGCCGCGCGCATCTTCTCCGAAAAAGATCTCCGGACATTTCAAGCCCTTCCCCGTCATGAAACGTTGGCCGCATTTTTTCGCGCCTGGACCCGCAAGGAAGCTTACTTGAAAGCTCGCGGCGAAGGCATTGCGGAAGGCCTGCAACTCGTTTCCGTCTCCTTCGCCCCTGAGGAAACGACCTCCCTCACGGATGCCCGGGAGGAATCCCGCGCACAGGCATGGCGACTGCACGCCCTGCCCGTTCCGGCGGATTATCTGGGAACCGTTGCTTGCGATGACTCCACAAAGCGTCTTGAGTGCAACCTCGTCCGTTTGGATAAAGGCGAAATAATCAGGGATTCTTGGTCCGGTTTTAGCTAGATTAGGCCGTTGACTTTTTGGGCGCTACTTAAGGCCTTAAATTTTTTATTAAAATAATAGAAGGATCATCCGATAATCGATCTAGCAAACTCCAACTGATTAAGTGGTGGATTTGCAGAAAAAACCTTATGATCGGTTCCGATGCCTACGAATATTGTAAATTGAACATGGCGTATAAATTCCAACGTATTCTCGGCATTAACTTTTTTATCGGCGCCATGCCTGAGCTGCTGGGGTTATGCGCCGAGGGCCGTTTTATTGTCGTTCCCGCCGCGCCCGCATTGGCCGATCTGCCGACCAATGCCGCCTATCGCGAATCGGTCGAGAAAAGCGATTTCGCCATCACTGACAGCGCTTTCATGGTGCTGCTCTGGAAATGTTTTACCGGACAAAGCCTGCCCCGCATTTCGGGCCTGAAACTCCTCCGCGGCTTGCTCACCAGCGACAAACTCCAACAAGCGGGAAGCTCGTTGTGGATCATGCCTTCCCAAGCCGAGAAGGACGTTAATCTCAAGTGGCTCAATCAAAATGGCTACCCCGTCACTGCGGAGGATTGTTTTGTCGCCCCCTTTTATTCGAAAGGCGCGATCTCCGATCCCTCCCTTCTGAGCTGGATCGAGGCCCGCAAGTCCCCCTACATCATCGTCAACCTCGGCGGCGGAGTGCAGGAACGCCTGGGCTTTTATCTCAAGGAAAATCTCTCCTATCGCCCTTCCATCATCTGCGTTGGAGCGGCCGTCGCTTTCATCACCGGTCTGCAGGCCAATATCCCGGTCTGGGCCGATGCCTGGGGACTGGGCTGGCTCTTTCGTTGTCTTCACGCTCCCGGAAAATTTATTCCGCGTTACTGGAAAGCGCTGCAATTGATCGGCATCCTGGCCAAGTATCGCGAACGGAGCGTCGCGGGTTAAATGAGAAGCGCAAACGCGTTCCTGTCGAGGTAATGACCACGTTCCATTCCGAAGTATTTTGTTGATTAAATAAGTCCCCTATATACCCTCCCCTAACATAATGAGCACCCAAAAGAAAATCCTAGTCGGTGGCGCAGGCGGTTTCATCGGCGGCCACCTCATTGCCGATCTTCGCCGTCAAGGCCACACCAATCTTCGCGCGGTCGACATCAAGCCTTTCAGCGAATGGTACCAGAAGTTCGATGATGTCGAAAACATGGTTCTCGATCTTGGGGAAAAGGAAGCCGCCGAGAAGGCCGTCGAAGGCTGCTCCCAGGTTTATAATCTCGCCGCCGACATGGGTGGCATGGGCTTTATCGAGAACAATAAGGCGCTCTGCATGCTCACCGTCCTGATCAACACGCACCTTCTCATGGCCGCCAAAAAGTATGGCGTGGAGCGGTTCTTCTATGCCTCGTCCGCCTGCGTTTATGCCGCCGGCAAACAGACCAATCCCGATCTCACCGCACTGGTGGAAGCAGACGCCTACCCGGCCATGCCCGAAGACGGTTACGGATGGGAAAAGTTGTTCAGCGAAAGAATGTGCCGCCACTTTACGGAAGATTTCAAGGTCCTGACCCGCGTGGCACGTTACCACAATGTTTACGGACCGTTCGGCACCTATGACGGCGGACGCGAGAAAGCCCCGGCGGCGATCTGTCGCAAAGTCATTCAGGCCAAGCTCAGCGGAAAGCATGATATCGAAATCTGGGGCGACGGGCACCAGACCCGCAGCTTCCAATACATCGACGATTGCGTGCTCGGTACGCAAAAAATTCTGCACAGCGATAACGTAACCATGCCGATCAACCTCGGCAGCAGCGAGATGGTTTCCATCAACCAGCTCGTCGACCTCGCTGAAGAAATCGGGGGCATCAAGCTCAAGCGTAACTACAATTTGAAGGCACCCAAGGGAGTCAACGGCCGGAACAGCGACAACACGCTGATCCTGAAACTCCTGAACTGGGAACCCTCGATTTCATTGAAAGACGGTCTCGAAAAGACCTACCGCTGGATTTACGACGAGATCACGGCCAAGAAGGCCTAAGGCTATTGGGTGGGGGCTGGCAGTTCCTTGCCGTCCCCTTTTATCTCGCGAAGCTCGCGTTTCAGCCTGTAGCGGCGGTCATAGATAGATGACAACCCGCCTTCTCCTTTCCTAAGTGGATACACAGCAGCAACTTTCCGATTTCTTCTCCAGCTATTTTACGTAAATTTCGGCACCAAATCGTATCGTATTGTTATGCGCATCCGAGGCGGAATGTTATGCGTTGGGGATGGGCATGTGTGCGCGAGTTTTTCAGCAGGATTTGGGATTGAGATAAGGACTATTTTAATTTCGATTCGAAACGGTATTTCCCTGCCGTCACTGTTTGTGGCGGGCGATTATCCGGGAACTCAATTGTAGCCGTTGTGTTCGGTGGAACCACAATACTCATGGTGACACTTCCATTTTGCTTAGCCCATGCGCTTGACGCCGTGCCATAGGGGGTTTCGAGTTTGGCGCTGGCGGAGTCGAGCTGCGTGCCAATGAATGGTCGGATGAAGAAGTGCTTGTAGCCCGGGTTCGCAGGATCGGGCGCCAACCCGGCGACACGCTCGTACATCCATTGGCCGATGGCTCCGTAGGCGTAGTGGTTGAAGGAGTTCATCTCCACATCGCCGAAACCCTTGTCGCGGGTGTAGCTGTTCCAGCGTTCCCACATCGTTGTCGCTCCTTGGTTGATCGGGTAGAACCACGATGGATACGACTCCTGAAATAACAGCTCTGAGGCAACGTCGGCGTGACCGGTCTGGTCGAGCGCCTGGGCGATGAAGGGCGTGCCGAGGAAACCCGTGCGCAAATGCCCGTCGGCTTCGTGAACGAGGCGCACGAGGTTTTCTCCAGCCTTGGCCTTCATGGTTGCCGGGATCAGATCGAAAGCGATGGCGAGCACGTAGGCAGTCTGGGTCTCGGGGGCATTCCGGAGTTTCCCCTCGGCGTCGAAATACTGCCTCGAAAAGGCCCCTCGCACCGCGGCGGCTTCGGCAGCGTAGCGTTTGGCATCCTCATCGCGGCCGAGCACGCGGGCGGAATCGGCGAGAATCTGCGCACTGCGGGCATAGAAGGCTGAGCCGAGCAGAGGTATGGGCGTATCACCCCGGCGGTCACCTATCCAGTCACCCGGTGTCGCGCGTGGCTGCGGGTAGGGCTGAAGCCAGTCGCCGTATCCTTTGATCTTCGGCAGCAGGCCGTTCACCGACTGCGAGCGATACCAGCCGACGAGCTTCTCCATCATGGCGTAGTTCTCGCCGAGCATGCCGGAGTCGCCGGTGCGGACGTAGACGTTCCACGGAATGATGGTGGCCGCGTCCATCCACCCGGGGCTGCGCTGCCGGAATTTTGGGGTCGTGGTCGGGACGATATCGGGGATCACGCCGTCGGCCTCCTGGTCGTCGCGCATGGAGCCGAGCCAGCTCTTCCAGAATGCGTGGGAGTCGGTGTTGAACATCGCAGTCGCGCAGAACACCTGCGCGTCGCCTGTCCAACCCATGCGCTCGTCACGTTGCGGGCAGTCGGTGGGAATATCCACCGAGTTGCCGCGCCAGCCCCAGGCGATGTTGCTCTGGAGCTGGTTCAACTTCGCGTGGGAGGAGGTGAAGCGGCCCGTCGTCGGGATGTCGGAGTGCAGCACCACGCCCGTGACCCAATCTTTCTGCGGCGTCGCGCCTGCGGGCAGCCCCGAGAGCTCGACATAGCGGAAGCCGTGGAAGGTGAAATGCGGCTCCCATTCGATGGTTCCCGTTTTTGCCGCCGTGTAAGTATCGGTGGATTTGGCGGACCGGTAATTTTCCGTGTAGAGTGTGCCGTCGTCCTTGAGCATTTCGGCAAAGTGAATCGTCGTGGTCTGGTCCTTTTCCACGGGCAGTTTGATTTTTGCCCACCCGACCATGTTTTGACCGAGATCGAAGACGAAGTGCCCAGGCTGCGGCTGGGTTATGTTTTGAACGGCGAGTGTTTCCGTCTCCCGCACGGGAGGGAACCGCTTCGGTTCCAATCGGGCTGGGCCCAGACCTGCTTCAGCCGCAACCGGCCCCCACCCACCTTCCTGCCTTCGCGCATCATAGCTCTCGCCGTCGTAGATGCTGGAGGAAAGAACGGGCCCGGTGAAGGTTCCCTGCCACTGACCATCGGAAACAACGGTATCCTGCGTGCCATCCCCGTAGGTGATCTCCAGTTGCAGCAGCAGCTCAGGATCATGGCCGTAAGGACCTCTCGTTTTTGTGCCGAAGGGCAACCGCCCCGCATACCAGCCGGTGCCGAGCATGGCGTCGATGGTATTGTCGCCGTTGCGCAACTGGCCGGTCACATCGTAGGTCAAGGTGTCCAGCCGCTTGTTATACGAAGTGAATCCGTTGGCGAAATGATCGTTGCCCACGCGGGCGCCATTGAGCTGAAGTTCAAAAAGCCCGCGTGCCGTGACGTACACCCGCGCGCGCGCGATTGGCTTTCCCACTGAAAATGTACGGCGCAGCCAGGAGGGGACTTCAACTATTGGATCGCTGGCGCCCTGAGGCTTGATCCATTGCGCCTTCCAATCTTTTGCGGAAAGCAGGCCCAGCTCGAAATGCGCGGGCTCACTCCAACCGGACTCCTTTCCATTTTCGTCGCGGAAGTCGACGCGCCACCCAACCTGCTGACGTGACGTAAAAGGCTCCCCCTGGTAGGGCACAAAAGTGGATCGATCGGACTCCACCCAGCCGCTATCCCAATGCTTTTCACCAGCATTCGTTTCCAAACGGTAAGCGGTTTGCTTTTTTACGCCATTGGGGAACTTCCACGAGAAGACCGGCGTTGCATCGTAAAACCCGATCGGGTTCACAAATCCCTCGTCAACCGTCAGCGAAGACGCGGGTTCGGCAAAAACGTGAACGGCAGCGAGGAGCAAAGCGGCACCGATGATGAGATTTTTCATTTAACTTGGGAGGAACAAGTGCCAGCAGGCGTATTGATGGCACGGTTATGGTTTTGTAATATCCCGGACCGTGAGCAGCTTGACCAACGCCCAGTCTTGATTGTTGGCCCAAGGATCATTCTTGGCCCCAGAAATTCCGTTCAACGTTTCGCTCCGATTTTCGATATGCATGAGCGCCCCGCTTGCCGGGTCTATTTGGAGCTGCCAGACGGTGTCATCGGCTCATAGAATTCCGCCTCCATGATTTCGAGCGCGCCGGGAGTACCAAAGTCCGCCGTGTCCGGGAGTTTTTTCCCAGTGACTTCGACGATGCCGAATCCGTCCTTGTCCCCAATTGCGCCCGCCAGAGCAATGCGAACGCTTTTGCCCATGATGGGCTTGAAGGGGATCGTGACATAGCCGAGGCTCGTGGGCGTTGTCCCCGAGTAAACTTCTGTCCCATCGACGGTGACCCGAATCGGATACGCCTTCCTGCGCCAGCCTCCGAATTTAATTACAGCTTCACTGAGAGTGGCGGGACGCTCCAGCTCGAATTGGATCCACGCGGTCGCCTGTTGTCCGTCATTTTTCCAACCGGTTGCTTCATTGTCGTCGAATGCCATTCCGACTTGGTCCGCATTTGTGCCGGCGGTCGCACTAACGATATGAACGCTCTTGCGCTCCGGAACGATGGAGTCACCGGCAGGCGTGGGACCGCGATCAAGTCGGGAAGTGAGGCCAGACGCGGGCAACGCTTTGGCGAGCCCGCCATCGGTCGGGAAAGCGGCGGACTCAAGCTCAACCGAAGCCGGCTTGAGACCATCCGACGTTGCGCTGACAACGACTTTGCCTGGCTGGGGCTCGGAGCGCACGATGACGCGATTGATGCCCGCTTGCACCGGCAGTTCCTTGGAAAGAATGTAGTTGTCCGGACCTTGAGCGAGACCGCCACGCCACTCGGCCGGCCCTTGCACATCAAACTTGATCGAGTTTAAAGCCGTCGGGCAGCGATTGCCCTGCGCGTCCACGACTTCCGCATCGATCAAGGCCATATCGGCGCCATCTGCCTTCAGGCCTGCCGGTCCGGTGTGCGGCGTCAGCTTGATCGCCACGGGGGCACCCGCTGTCTTGATTGAGGTCTCACAAAGCTCTTTGCCGCTGACGTCGTAACCAACCGCCTTGATTTCACCGGGCGCGAACTGCACATCGTCCCACGTATAGAGAAACCTCGAACTCTGCGTCCCGAAGCCCAGAGATTTACCGTTCACCAAAAGCTCCACTTTATCCGCGGAGGAAATGACATAGACCGGCTTCTTGACGTTTGCGTCGTAGTTCCAGTGACCGACGATATGAATGCGCGGATGCTCGACATTCACCCAGCCATCCCACATCACCTGTTGCGTATAGAAGTCGTCCTTGGGAATGCGCATGGCATCCACCGCTCCACTGGTGCGATAGACCTCCGCGCTCCGTCCGTGCGTGTTGGAATCGGAAAAGATGATCTTCACCCCGCCGCTATTCACGCGGTCACCTGTGCCGGGGCGCATCTCCCAGTAATCGTACCAGCGCTTCACCTCTTCAATGGCAAACGAGTCCTGATTGCGATTGTAAGGGGCACCGCTCTCACCCTTCGGCGCCGGCGGACCGTCGCCGTCCTTGTGAAAAGGCGGCGACCAGTCGTCCCAATTTTTGCGCAGGGCTTCATCCCGCGAGTATTCCATCATCCACATCGGCTTGCCCGCGCTCTTATTGATGTAGAGCATCTCGCCTCCATACTCGGCGACTTTGCTGTCGAGCATGTTGCGGCTGCCGATGGCGCGGCCACCATGCGGATCGTATTGGTCGCGCACGGCTTTCATCTGTGCCATGTGATCTTCCGTGATGCCGTTATTGCCGCATTCGTAAAAGCAAATGCTCGGATTGTTGCGATTATAAATGATCGCATCGCGCATCAATTCCACGCGCAGGTCCCAACGACGGCCCTTCGTGTCGCCTTCGGAATCACCCGCCGGCATCGATTGCATCAAGCCCACGCGGTCGAGGGACTCGATATCCTGTTTGCCCGGCGTGACGTGCATCCAGCGAAAGAGATTGCCGTTGCTCTCCACGGCCAGCGCGTTGCTGAAGTCGCTCATCCACGGAGGCACGGCATTTCCGACCGCCGGCCACTCGTTGGTTGAACGTTGCGCGTAACCCTTGATCTGGATCGTGCGGTCATTGAGCTTCACCACACCATGCCCGAAATCGAGCTTCCGAAATCCGGTGCGCGTCACCACCGTGTCGACCGGCTGGCCACCAACTTTTACTTTCGTCGTCACGTCATAGAGATAGCCATATCCCCAGCTCCAGAAATTCAACCCGTCCACCTTCGCACTGGCGTTGACGATTTTCGTTTCACCCGGCCCGATGGTTTGATCAGCTCCGGAAAACGTCTTAAGCACGGTCCCTTGCGGATCGGCGATGGTGACTTCGTAGCTGAAGGTCTTCGGTTCCGTGTATTCGTTTTTGACCTGAGACTCGGCGGTGATGTTGGCCGATTTGCCCGGGATATCGAAATTCTGCGCGTAGACGTAAACACCGGTCGTTCCCAAATTCGAGTAAAGCGGGAGCGTCTGGTAAAGCTTGTCCGTGACGTGCAGGTAGACGTTTTTATTAATCCCGCCGTAGTTGGCGTAGAAGTTCCGATCGTTCCACTGGAAACTCGATTTCGCGTTCGGCCCCTTGTAGTCGTACGCATTATCAATGCGCGCCGAGATGACGTTTTCCTCCGGCGCGGGCTTGACCTTGTCCGTGATGTCGAACCCAAATGCCATCACACCGTTCTCGCTCGATCCGATCGATTGACCATTGAGGAAGAATTCGCCGCCCTGCCGGATGCCCTCGAACTCGAGGAAAATCTTTTTGCCCGCCGAGTTCGGCGGGAGCTTGAAGTGCTTGCGATACCACGCGATGCCGGTGGGTAGATCGACACTCTTGACCTTGAATGCGCTGTCCTCGTTCCAGGCATGAGGCAACGTGACTTTCTGCCAGTCCGTGTCCGCGAATGCCGGCGCTTCCGCTCCGGGGTCATCGCCAACTTTCAGGAGCCAGTCCGAATTAAAGTTATATTTTGTTCGGGAAGAGTCGGGTTGCTGGGCGTGAATCGCGGTTACGCTAATGAGCATCGCCAGCGTTGAAACAATAAGTCTAATCATAGGATAGCGATGAGCTGGTAAGCAGTTTTGAGAACGAGATTCTAAATGCCATTCAGTTGCCCGCAGGCTTTTCCGTTTTTCCCGTCAACGGGCTCAAGGGAATTTGCACGTTCTCCAAGGGATCGGGATTTGCCGGATCGAAAGTGCCGGCGTCGACGGTTAGGTGCGGCGCAAGTTCCGGCACGTTCGCCTTGATGCCTTCAACCACGCAGCGCGCCAGTTCGTAGGCGCCGTAAACGCTGTGATGGGTGTTATCTTTAAGTTCTTTCTCTTGTCCAGGGAAGGTGTTGACCGGGTAGAAGACAAAGGCTTGGATGCTCTTGTCCGGCCCAAGGGCGCGGTAGAACTTCATGCTCATGGCGTTGAGATCAATTACCGGCACCTTCTGCTCGCTGCCGGGCTTCGCGTTGCCGCTTTCCATGAAACCAAAGCCGCTCTGCGCGTTATAGACTGTCTGCGGCGTGACCTCCGTGTAACCCGACTGCCCCTTTCCAGAACTGAAATCAAACTTAAACTCGGCCGCTTGTGCCGAGCATGAAATAAAGACGGAACTCCAAATCACGAAGCTGCCTAGCAACGATCGGGTGCGCAAGAGAAGTCGAGTTGTCATAGGGATGGTGCCTTAACGTTAATAGCTGCCTGACAGGGTCGCTAATATCCGCAAACGCGGCGCCTGCGCTCCGGCGTCATGTCCAACCTTAAACAGCCGGTCAGCGTTAAAGTTGTATTTTGTTCGCGAAGAATTGAGTTGTTGAACATAACTCGCGCTTGCGAAGACAAGCAGGGTTAACGCTAAAACAATAAGCATAATCATGTGGCGGGGGCTGGAAAGCAGATTATTTCCACACGATTGTGATCGGCTGCGGGCTCGGCGCTGCGACCGAGTCGGCTGTGGCCGCCTTACTCCCCGCCGCACCTGACCCCGTCGCTATTACAATGGCACGCGGATCAACCACCAAGTCTCGTGAATATCTCGTATGTTCCGCTCGTGACATGATCAAGGTAAATATAATTACTGTCACCGTGCGCGGCATAGTCATTAGCCTTCTCTCCATTCCACACCATTCGCCCGTTCACGAACACGGCAACGCGACTGCCGAAAGTGGGCACGGCAATCTCGCCGGACGTCTCGGCGGGCGCGACGACGCGCATGGTAAAGGACGAGGTCGCTTGTCCGCGCCCCCACGCGACGTCGATCGGGCCTTTGGGCGTGGGGGCACGGCCTTCCGCCCATTGGAGATCGCCCGGGTGAGGTTGAACCCTCCACGTGGCATATCCCGCCGTGACGGGTTGAATGCCGAGAACGAGGCTCGAAAGGGCCGCCGCCGGCATGGCCGCCCATCCATGGGAAAGGCTCGTGGTTCGGCCCAGCGCCGGTTTGCCATCGAAGCTCACCGCCTCCCAAATCGTCCCCGTTTGAGAGTCTCCCGGCGCGATCATTGGCCCCCATAACGTGGACAGCAAATGGATGGCGTTCCCGGTGTCGTTGGCCCGGAGCCTTGCCACTACCTCGAAGCCGGTGACGTACGGACTGATATAGGGCTTGTCCTTGGCATCCGAGAATGGCTTCGGGCCGTACTGTGTCCAAAGGCTCTCCTTGAGCTTGGCCAGGATGCTTCCCGCCTTTTCCTCCGGCACGAGACCAAAGGCCAATGGCAACGCGTTCGCATCCTGCGCGACGCCGCCCCGCTCGACGTCGCTGGCATCGAACACGCCGGTCTGGGGACTAAACAATTTGCCGTTGATCGCCTCCTTGATGCCTGCCGCTTCGGCGCGATATTTCTGCGCTTGGACATCCTGGCCCAGGTCATCCGCCAGCATGGCGCTGTCGATCAGAACGCGGTAGTAGAGAGCGTTGTAGGCCGTTACCGCCCCCACTTTGGGGCCGTCATAATAGTCCCAATCGTGCCCATTCTTTTGGTCTGTGATGAAAAGACCATCATGGCCCACTTGGCTGGCGCTCCAATCGAGTTCCCTGGTGAGGATCGGCCACTCCTGTTTCAGAAATTCCTTGTCGCCAGTATAGAGATAATAATCCGCCAACGCCTTTACCCACCAAAGCGTGTAATTGGCCGAGAAGATCTTGGACTCCGATGCGGCGGTGGGTCCGGTGCCGACCGGCCACTCGCTGGGGAGATTTGTCGATACCCGGCCATCGGCTGAGCCGTAACTGCCGAGAAGCCTGAGAGACTCCCGCATATACTCCGGTGCGTTAGTGGAGTAGTAGATCACCGGGCCCTGAACCGCGAGGTCTCCTGACCATACGGATCGATCCCGCTTGGCCCCATCGACGACAACCGGAATAGTGTTGCTGAGAACTCGGTCGAGATTGGCGGTTTCGGTTGCCGTAAAGACCAAGGTATTATTTTCGGTGGTCTTGGTTTCTTTATGCCCAGAGACGTTTGGTGCAGCGATTGAACCTGGTGGGAGCATGTTGGTTTGCAGCGTGTAAGCGCTCGCGTACCAGATTTTGTTGAGCCCCTCGTCGCTGCAAATAAAGTGGCCCTGATATCCATCCGCACCTGAACAACGGAAACCAATCTTTATACCCACGGCACGAAGCGACACCGACCCAGGGGTCGTCAGTGAGATCATTTGATATCGCTCCCCCCCCTGCACGTAAGTGTTGATGAGCGTTCCTGTCTGGTCGATGGCGCAAGTATCGAAGCGATGCGTATCCGCGCTGTGGGAAGCGCCCTTGTCGCCGTCGATCGTAAGGTATGCCAGCGATTCACTGTAACTGGCCCGCAACTGGGGCGAGCCGGTGGCGGCCGTCACCTCAAAGGTCGGCAACCCGCCCACATCGATGCCGTAATCCAAAACAATATTCGTGGGGCCGGTGTCATTGGCAGTTCTCGTCAGCGTCGACGAGCTTCCATTATCTGATGCGAGTAGGGCGTCGGCGTTATCGATCTGCCCGGAAGTGCTTACAATTCGCACCGGGTGAGCGATGGGTGTTGTGGGGCCGACGACGTAATGTTGCCAATTGGGATTCGCCGGCCACCCCGGACTGAACGAAGGGCTTTCCGCCGCACTCGGATTTTCGTTGCGTGAGACCTCGGACTGATGACTGGGGCCGTTCGTCGTCTGCGCCGTCAAACAAAAGGATGGTACGACTGCGAAAGCAACGGCAAGGAAGCATCGTACAGGACTCCTAGCAGGCGGACAACTTACCAAAACCTTTGAAGCATAGGCACTCATAGTATCCAAGTTACTGCGATGGAGACGACAGCGTAACCGGCTTTCCGTTCAGCATGACGTTCTCGAACTTCAGATTCTTTACATCATTGCCTGCCTTCAAATGAGCATCCTTTAAATTCACATTCATGTTTTCCAACGTAATGTCGCTAATTTCCGTCTGGCCGGGGTTGCCTTGGATGACGCCGAACTTTCCGTAGCGCCCTTTGACATCCGAGAATGTAATGTTGCGAACCGTTGACTTCGGAGGTGGCTGCCCCTTCAGATCTGTGTATTGAGTCCAGGGAGCAATTTTAACGAGCACTCCACCCGCGTTGTCGAGCGTGAGGCCGCGGCAGTGAATATCCTCGTATTGCTGCGGGGTATCGGAACGGAGCTTGAGGTTAAGAACATTCATCGCACCTATGACATGGCAATTCTCCACCACGAGATCATGCACAATAGTCGCCTCGCTGCCGCAAGTGACAGCGGCGTCCCCGCGCTTGAAAGTGCAATCAGAGACGCGCACATGCTCCACCGGCGGACTATCCTTGTCGTCCAAGGCATTAGGACCTTTCGAGCCTTTCATGCAAACGCTGTCGTCCGTTACCGAAAAGTAACAGCCCTTGATCTCGACATCCTGGCTGCTATCCACGTCAATGCCGTCGGAGCTGGGTGCTCGCTTGTAGTCATCAGGCACTTGAAAGCGAGCATTCTGCACTGTGACATTGCGGCAGTTGTAGAGATGAAGATTCCAATACTGGGAATCCTTGAAAGTAACGCCATCGACGAGCACATTTTTCGAGTTGTTGATGATGCAGAGCTGGGCGCGAGGAATGCTTAGATTCTTAAAATTCTTTTTGTCGGGTGCGGCATCGTGCAGTTTCCAGAATTCTTCCCAAATGGGGAGACCGTTTCCATCCAAGGTGCCCTCGCCGGTGATCTGAAGCCCGTCGCAGCCCTCGGCGTTGACGAGCGCCGGAGTATAATGTTCTTCGAAATGTCCCTCGATACGGATGCGCCCCTCAGGGTAGTTTGTCATGTCGGTGGTGCCTTTGAGCACCGCGTCCTTTTCCAGGTGGAGATTTACGCCAGGCTTTAGAAAGAGCGCGCCGGATAAAAATTCACCCTGCGGGACCAACAGCGTCCCGCCACCAGCGGCGGCAGATTTGTCGATGGCCGATTGGATGGCCAAGGTGTTAAGCGTCTTTCCATCTCCGACGGCACCATAGTGGGTGATGTCAAAAACCACTGTCGGCGAACTTGCCGGAGCACTGGAGGGAATGGCGGGATCATTTCCCTTGCAAGTCAGAGCGGAAAAAAGAATAACGAAAGCAAATGGTGCAAGACCGAGTGAGGGTAAATGGCGTGTCATAAATGGTGATTTATATTTCATGCGTTGTCTAAGCCATTAGGCATCCACCCTCATCGGGCATATTCTTTAATTATCACAAAGTGCGTGCTGCCACAGGTGCAGCTCTTCATTTAGTCAAATTACTGCGGCCAATGACTTAAGTCCCAGGTTGGCAAGTATGCCAGTTTCAAAGCGGAAGGGGACGGAAATTGTATTGGCAAAAAGATAAACGAACTATCCGTCATGCAAGCGGTGATATGCCGCTCCAGCATCAAGATGAATGCGTTCTTCTTGCCTTGGATGGGAAAGGCATAAGAGCCCTGAGAATTGAATGTCGTTTCGGGGTTTGGGCCGACACAGGGATTTGCCTCCTCCGTATAAGGTCCCATGATATTGGTCGAGTGATAGTAATTGGCCGGATTATTCCTCCATGACGTTTCGGCGGAGGTAATCAAGAAATAGACGCCGTTCAGTTTTAGCATCGCCGGAGCTTCCCGACGAGACGCGTTGATAATTTCATAAAAGGTTGGCGAAAAACCTAAGTAATCGTCCGTTAATTTGACGATGTGCAGCACTCTCCCATCGGGGCCGGGCTGGCCCACATCGCGGTCGTAGATAAAATAAGCAGCGCCGTCGTCATCCTTAAACAGCGTGCAGTCTCTTACCGCGCCGTTCGTGTCAATGGGTCTCGAAAAGCCCTTGAAGTCGTAGGAGCCAGAAACTTTTCCACTGACGGCAACGCCCGCATCACCAGACCCGAGTTTTGTTCCGTGTTCGCCAGGATAACCAACGTAGTGAAACCACATCACATATTGTTTGGTGGTGTCGTTGTAAATAATTTTGGGCCGCTCGAAGCGCATGGGGCCATAGAGCGGGCTCTTCGGATCGGTCGAACAAGCCAGAACGACGCCCTCGTAGGTCCAATTGTAGAGATCACTGGAACTATACATCACCACCCCAACCGTCGTTTTTTGGCCTCCATCGGGTCTACCGTCTGCCCGATTCGGTCGGAGCGCCATGCCATACCAGTGGTATTTGCCGTCCGCGTAGATAATACCGCCGTCGTGCGCGTTGATCAGGTTTCCACTGGTATCGCGCCACGGCACATGCTCCTTAACGGTGCCATTGTTAAACTGGGAATACGTTTCCGGAGGGGCCGCAGGGGTTTGCACCGCGCTGCTGTTCGTGGCGTCTGTCGTTGGGGGTGCCGTCGCTCTGTTCGTAGCATCTGGAGCTGTCGGTTCGGATCCTGTTGTCTCTTCCGAGACGCTGGACTCCGCCGGGGATATCGGGCCCGACGGGCCTGCGGAGCCTGGGACCGGCGTGCCGTTGATGATAACATTTTCCAGTTTCAATCCTTCTACGCCTTCAGATTCGATCTTCCCGCTTTTGGCCTTCAAATTCACATTTTGATAGGTGATATTGCTCACCTTTACTCCGGGTCCGCCCTTTAGTTTCCCGGGCGATCCACAGCTCCCCGTGACATTGGTGATTGTGATGTTATCAACACTTGATTGTCCTGGTTGGGGTTTCACTCCTTTAACCCCATGGTTCGGCTCGATGAATACGAAGGGACCTGTGCCATCCGCAGTACAATCGTGCAATCGGATATTGTCGTAGTGTTGTCCAGGTGTGTCGGGCCGGAACTTCACGCGCAACATGGGCATTTTGCCTTTAAACGTACAATTCTGTATTTCGACGTCCCGTATGATCGTTGCCTCCGTTCCAAGCACGACCCCACCGAGCCCCTGTTCAAAGGTGCATCCGGATACGATGACGTGCTCCGTCGGCGGGCTTTGCGTGTCGTTCACGGCATCGGCTCCGCGCGTTCCCTTCAGGCAGACGCAGTCGTCGTCCACCGAGTAGGTGCACCCTTTGATCGTCACGTTCTGGCAGCTGTCGACATCGGTTCCGTCGCTGCTGGGAGCCGTCATCACATGCGACACATCAATTTTGGAATTTTCCAGGGTCACATCCTTGCATCGGTAGAGATGCAGATTCCAGAATCCGGCATCCTTCAGATGAACGCCGGTAATGAGGACGCCCGAGCAATCCTGAATGAAGCAAAGCTCCGGTGTATTATAGTTATCCGATTTTCCGCTGACCACTACCCTTGAAGGTGGACGAAAGCTTTGCCAAAAGGGCAATCCGTTGCCATCGATCGTGCCGGGGCCCGTGATGTGGAGATGGTCATCGTTTAGGGCATTGACCAGCGCCATCGGGCGCGGTTCCGTGTGCCCCTCGATCCTCCAATTCATGATCGGATAATCCTCGACATGAGGCGAGCCTTTGAGCACCCCACCTTCCTGCACTTCCAAGCTCACGCCAGACTTGAGCAGGATCGATCCGGTTATAAATTCCCCTTTGGGCACAACGATAGTCCCTCCACCGTTCTTGGAGCATTCGTCGATCGCTGCCTGAATGGCCTTGGTGTTGAGGGCATTCCCGTCACCCACGGCCCCTCGCGTCGTAATGTCGATGGAAGTTGGCTGAGCGGCAAAGATCGGGATGCCGTTTGTTAGCAAGAGACAGACTACGAGCGAGGCGCTGGTTTTCATGGCGAGATAGGCCAGCTTGTTAAAAGGACGGACATCTTTCCATGGCTTTTGAATGGAGATTATGCCGCTTCGTTTTGTAATTTAAGCACGGCTACTTCAAGGGGAGGAAGAATGATTTGTCCAATGCAATCGGTTCCAGTCAGAACTTCGCGACCTATAAGGGAGGCGTTCTTTAGCTCAACACCTTCTTCTGTATGATTGAGCAGGAAAAGAAATTTGTCCCGCTCCTTCTCACGTAGTGCAACCTGAACTCCGATTGTTGTTACAAGGCTTGGATGCACACCTAAAATGCGGGTTGGCACATCGCCTTTCCGCGATTGACCGAATGATAGATTTTGACTGTCTGCGTTCCATTGAGTTTTCTGTCGCCATATACCGTATGGCGGGATGTCAACCAAACTGCAGTTGCCATGCATTCCGTTATGCAAGAACCAGCTACTCACCTAAGCAGCTGATATTCCGGTGTTCTTGCCACGGTCATAGAGCGCGGCTAGAGACTGAACAGTAGTTTACCGCGCGGTCGCAGGCGGCACGAACACGGTCATAAAGGTGCGCAGAATGATGAGGAGATCCAGGTTGAAGCTCCACTTCTCGATATAGTAGAGGTCGGACTTGATCCGGTTCTCCAGGTCGCTCTCGCTGCTGATTTCGCCCCGGTAACCCCGGATCTGCGCCATGCCGGTGATGCCCGGCTTGATGAACGCGCGGATGTGATAATTCTGGGTGATGGTGGCAAATTTATCGTTGTGTTCAACCAAGTGGGGGCGCGGCCCGACGACGCTCATGTCATTGAGGAGGACGTTGATAAATTGAGGCAGCTCATCGATGCTCAATTTGCGCAGCCAGCGCGCGGCGGGATAAATGCGGCTGTCATTCACCTTAGCCTGCACGGTGGCGTCGTGATTGACCGCATACATGGTCCGGTACTTGAAGCAGCGGAACGTGCGGTTCTGCAATCCGGCCCGGGTTTGCACAAAGAAGAGCGGTCCGGGCGCCTGAATCGCCTGGACGATGGCCACGACGAGCGAAGTGATCGGCAAAAGCAGGAACACCACCGGAATGGCCACGGCCAGATCCAAAGCCCGTTTCAGCAGGCGATGGTAGGGGTTCTCCATCGGCTCTTCGCGCAGTCCGATGAAATTCAAGCCGTCATCCGCGAACATGGAGACCTTGTGAATGAACATCGAGGGCAGGGTGTTGACCACGAGCAAGCGAACGCCTTGCGCCTGACAAATGTCGGTGACGTATTGGAGCTGGTTTTTGAAAACGGGGAACTCGGCCACGATCACCTGGGTGATGTTGTGCATTTTCAAGAGCGGCTTCAAATCCGACAACTCGCCCAGTGCGCGATATTTTCCGTAAACGCCGCGGGGAATGCCGTCGCAGACCAAGCCGATTGTCTTGATGCCAATGTCTTCCTTGTGCGCGAGGTAAAGCCCCAGTTCCGAGACTTTCTCCGGAGTACCCACGATCAGCGTGCGCTCCACGCGCGACCCGCTAAAGGCGTACTTGGTGATGACTGCCGGCAGTCTCCAGTGGGTCAGGAGCAGGACGAGATAGCTGAGAGCAAAGAAGCCCACGACGAATCGTGATCCCAAAATCGGCGGATTGGCGGTGAGGAAATAGATGAAGAGTAGCGCCATCACATAGCGAATCTGGCGGAACGATTCGCGATGAATGGCGGAGATGTCCTTGCGGAGCAGGCTGGCCAGGGCGTCAGTTCTCAGCGCGGCTGCCGCTAAAAGGCCGATGAGCGCAAACGCATAAGGAATCGCATAGATCCGATAGCCGTCGAGGCTGACTGAGGCGTGATAAGAGTAAAAAGAGACGACCAGCGACCAGTAAAGTATACTGATAAGGAGGCATTGTACGAGTACGACTAGGTGGTACAAACCCGATGTGCGTTGGCTAATCATAGTTTTTGAACAAATTGACTTCGGCGACCTAACGCAGTGATCATGCCTATCCGAGCGAGGTTATTGTTCTTCATGAAAGGAGGGAAGGACGAAAATGCCCTTGCCCCTTTTTTTTTACGCGTACTTGCTTAAAAATACCATTGCCATTAATTAGCTATTATTACGAGTTGAAGCATCTTAAGCATGTGCTTTATAGACGCTTGCGGAGTCATGCTATTGACACTTAGGCAATTATTGCCTCAAAATGTGTTCACTATTGCAACATTCTGCCGGGTTTTTGAAGAAAAAAATGACATGCATATTCCGTACGGACTTTGCCTACATTACAGACTTGTAATAATTAAAATCTCTTTTAAACGCCATCTTCACACCACAAGCCTCTCATATTTGTACTTATACAGTGTCCCTGTTCAAATCACGACACTGCTAATACACCCAATGACCGTAAGCCAACAGGCCTGGTCGCGGTTGGCAGGAGAGGTTCCGTTCGGCCTTGTAACAATCTGAACCCTAATTCAGGGAATAAGGCAGGCTCGACGCCAGGAAGGAAGCCGCGCCGGAAACTATTCCCCGCTTGGCAATGGTGGTGACGGCACCTGCGGGGATCGTGAAACTACTCTGGTCCGTCACCGTATCGGAGGACTTGCGCCAGGTAGAATCGGGCATTTGATAGAAAATATCGAAGCGGCCGAGAGCGGCGTTCCAGACGCTGAGCGTATCGGCCACGGTCGCCGTCGCGCCCTTGATCCAGTTGGCGCCAAAGTGAAGCTGGGAGAGCTTGGTGTCGGTCGCGTAATGAGTGGAGCCGTAAACCGTCCCGTTGCCGATCACCTTTGTTTCTGCCGCAACCTGCGTAACCCTGCCCGCCAGGACAAGCGTCATATCAGGATGGGTGGGCCGGCGGGCCACCATGAAGGCCGAGTAGGGATAGATGATCGTATTGTTGGCGTTGGCTGCGGCGCCATACTGCTGCCAGAAGCCGACGGCGGTATTGAAATAATAAATCGTGCCAGTGCCAGACGTCGTGAAAAGAGAGACAACGTCCGAAGCCGATACATTGCGCGCTCCCGTCAAAAGCAACGGGCTCTGCGTGGTGCCAGCCCCAAACACCGAAGCGAGCGTATCCCCCGGGAAAACCTCAAAAGTATCTCCAGCCTCCACGCTGAAGCCCGTGGTCGTGAGGGCAACCGCCGCCCCCGAAGCATGATCCGTCGTATCCAGGGTCAAGGCGCTGGTGGTGTTGGCCGTGATCAGCATCACCCGGCCCGCCTCGTTTCCGCTCAGGAACTTGACAAAGTAAGGAGCAACGGGAGTCGCGAAATTCGTCGTAAACGGAGCCGGCGTGTCATCGACGCTTATCGTATTGGTCGTCACGGCCGTCACGGAACTTGTATAGGTCGAGAGCTTGGTCAGGGGCAGACTCAGATAGCTCGACTTACCGTGCGTAAGAGCAAAAGTAATCATTCCCGCAGGCACGGTAGCCACTGAGCTTTTGGTGGTGGCCGAGGCCACGCCCGTAGCTAAGGCGACTCCCATGAGGAAATAGAAAATCTTTTTACGCATTATCGAAAATTAAGTTTGGATTTTTTGGGAATTTCGTGATGACTGGTTCGACGCTTCGTTCTTTGCAATGGCCGTGCCCAAGGGGTCGGAACGATGGTGTTTTTAGCTGTTTATCAGAGGTAAAATCATTGTTTATGCGTAAAAAGTCTCCTACCCTCTTGTGTCTTGATTCAAGGCTTATTCCCAAACATTTCCGTCGGAATCGCGTCAGTAGCATCTTTTATGCCACGAGCCCACGCGCATGACCCTGAACAACTCCTCCCGGCCTCTCCTTATTTCGCCGGGAGAGGTGACGATAAAGCAAAATGTCGCGGAGGATGCAACAGCGAATTTATAAAACACAAGAATGTCACATATTCCTCACGCGCCCGTGCAGGCACAAGTCGCACACGTTGAGCAAAAAGATGCTATATTAGACCAACAAAGGAATTCATATGTTGAGCTATGCTCTTACATTCTTGATCATCGCCATTATCGCGGGATTCTTGGGATTCATCGGTATTGCAGGTCTGGCAGCGGAAATCGCCAAGATCCTGTTCGTCGTGTTTCTCGTCCTGTTTGTCGTCTCCCTCGTGGCGGGACGTCGTCCCCCGGTATAAGCCTTGGCTACCTGCGACAACGCTTGCGGTCGGCGTTTGTGATGCAATACTTGAGGGGGTCTTTTCGGTTTCCGGATCTTGCCAAAGAACCTGATCCCGAAAGCGTTGCGACACGAGAAGGGTGTTCGGCGTTTGACCTGCGAAAAGCCCTCGTGTTGTTTTAACTACCGTCTCACCTCAAAAGAACAGAAAAAATCCTTATGAAGCTCGCAGGTATTATACTCATCGTCATCGGCATTCTGGCCTTGGTCTATCAAGCATTTCCTTATTCCCAAACCAAGGAGGTCGCGAAAATCGGCTCGCTCGAGATTCAAAGCAAGGAAACCCATGAGCTTCCGGTTCCTCCCATCGTCGGCGGAATTTGCGTCGTCGCGGGAGTGGTGCTTCTTGTTGCCGGTGGTCGAGGCAATTAACCCGTTGGCGGATGAAAACCTCGATTCCCCATCGGCAATTCACATTTAAACAGAAAGAAGAACCAGAAGCGTGAGCTTCAAGACCGAACCGCATGAAAATCCGCATCCAGCATCGCACGACGTACAATTACAACCAGCCGGTTACATTCGGCCAACATAAGATCATGGTCCGGCCCCGCGAAGGGCACGATCTCCATATTGAAAGCTCCATCCTGGAAATCACTCCTGCCCACACCATCCGGTGGATGCGCGATGTCAACGGCAGCAGCATCGCCAAGGTCGATTTCACCCAATCGGCCTCACAGCTTAGCTTCTACAGCGAAGTGATCCTGAACCAATACGACACCAACCCGCTCGATTTTATCCTCGAGGAGAGCGCGGTGAATTATCCCTTCGTTTACGATCCCGACAGCCTCCCGGAACTGACAGCTTTCATGGCCATCCTATACCCCAAGGACACCGCGCCTTTGCGGGAATGGCTGGGCCAGTTTTTGAAACCAGGAAACACGATCGAAACCATCGCTCTCCTTCAGAACGTGAACACCTATATCAACCATACTTTTCAGTATCAACGACGCGACGATCCCGGCGTGCAGACCCCGGCGGAGACATTAAAGAAAAACAGCGGTTCCTGCCGCGATTTCGCCACGCTCCTGCTCGAAGCGTGCCGCTGCTGGGGTCTGGCCGCACGGTTTGTCAGCGGCTATATGCAGTGCGAAGCGACCGAGGCCGGCGGCGCGTCCACCCATGCCTGGACGGAGGTCTACCTGCCGGGCGCCGGCTGGAAGGGCTTCGACCCAACCTCGGGCATCATGACCGGCTCGCAACATGTCACGGTGGCGGTCTCCCGCAATCCGGAAAATGCCGCCCCCATCGCAGGCTCGTTTGAAGGACCCGCGAACGCGTTTCAAAGCATTCAGGTCGATGTGACCGTGGTGCAAATCGACCGGCCTGTTCCGCCCGCTCCGCCGATACCGATTTCACCTCCTCCTCAGCAGCAAAATCTATCGCAACCCAACCCGAACCAACCCGTCCAGCAGGCGCAGCAAATGGCGCAACAGGTCACAACCCCGGCCATGGACATGGTCATTCACCCGACGCCGGGTGTTCCACAGAAGAATGCCGGACGGGCTTGAATCGAATTTTTGTCAAAGGCAGAAACCAATGACCCTACCTACTGATTCCGAGCGCTTTTCACGGGCACTCCAATCGGCCATCCTCTGGCCGATCGGCATCATCTTCCTGACGGCGCTTTTACTGCTCCTCTTTACCTTCGAATTGTTTCAAGTGGTCAAGTTGTCCGATCATTCCTACCGGGTGCTGGCGGAAACACGGACATGCGAAAATCTTATCATCAGCTCCCAGGATGACGTCCGGGGCTATCTCCTGACCGGCGACCCCGATTTTGTGAAGACCTACGACGACAACCGCGGCCAGATCGATGAGAGGTTCGCGCAACTGAAAGCCCTGGTTCAAAAAAATCCGGAACAGGTCATCCGCGTGGAAGCACTCATTCAGGCAAAAGACACCTGGTTTGAACATGCCAAAACCATGGTCTCCCATCGCTCGCAGGACATCACAGTCAATGCCGATTGGGTCCGGATGGGCAAAACCATGACGGACGACATCCTTTCCAAATTTGAGAAGATTAACGATATCGAAGTGGCCCAGCGCGACACGCGGCTTTATCGCATCGGGAAGATGAAACAGGCCCTAGCCTACGGAGGTGGCGGGCTCGTCATCCTGCTTGCCCTGACCATCGCCCATGTCGTGAGAAAGCAAATGATGGTACTGGCCGCAAGCTACCGCACGGCGCTCGACACCATCGAGCAACGCCACTCCGCCCTCGCCCGCTCGGAAGCCGATCTCGAAGAACAAAAGGAATGGCTGCGGGTGACCCTGACGTCCATCGGCGACGGCGTCATTGTCACCGATCCGTCCGGACGCGTCCTCCTCATGAATCACGAGTCCGAGCGACTGACCGGCTGGAGCAATGTCGAAGCGCTGCATCAGCAGCTCTCGACCGTGCTTCGAATCGTCGATGAAAAGACGCGTCTTCCGGTGGAGAGCCCGGCGGCCAGGGTCATGAGCGAAAAGAAAGTGGCCGGGCCGGCCAAACGCTCGCTCCTGCTTTCGCGCACCGGGGAAGTGCGGCCGATTGAAGACACCACGGCTCCCATCTGTGACGCCAAGGGAAACACTTTGGGCCTGGTCATGGTTTTCCATGACGCCACCGACAAACGCCTCGCGTAAAAAATAAGTCGATGGCATCAAGAAAGCCGCTCAACTTTTTGAAGGCACCGGTGGGTATGGCATCGCCAAAAAATTACTGCCGTGCGCTGCACCGCGGCTATACTTCACGACATGCCGATCCGCGACGCCGCTTTGCTCCTGCTCGGTCATGGCTCGACTCTTAATGCCGATTCGAGCGCGCCGACTTATCAGCACGCGGAGGAAATCCGGCGGAGGAACGTCTTCGCCGAGGTCCACGTCGCCTTTTGGAAAGAGGAGCCTAATTTCCGGCAAGCCCTGCGGCAGACCAGCCGGCGACAGGTCTATGTCGTGCCCAATTTCATCAGCTCGGGTTATTTCACGGAACAAATCATCCCGCGCGAATTGGGACTGAGCGGACCGGTCACGCGCCTGGAAGACCGGGATATTTTCTACTGCGAGCCCGTGGGCCTCAATCCCGCGATGACCGAGGCTCTGCTGCGACGGGCCGGTGAAGTGGTTGCTGCTTCTCGTGAAAAAATTCCCGATCCGGCGAAATCGGCCTGTCTTTTCATCTGCGGACACGGGACATCGCTCAACGATAACTCAACCAAGATCATCCACGAGCAGGCGGAGATCATCCGCGCGCGCGGCCTCTACGCCGACTGCCAGCCCGTGCTCATGGAGCAGCGGCCTTTCGTCAAGGACTGGCGCGCACTGACCGATTGTCCCGACGTCATCGTCGTTCCTTTTTTCATCTCGGACGGTCTTCACTCCTTCGAGGATATTCCGGTGCTGCTGGGACTGACGCACAATATCAAGGAGCAGGGTTTCACCAATCCGCATTGCGAAAAAGAGCGGCGGCTCTGGTATGCGACCGCCATCGGCACGGAGGCTTTTGTGGCCGATGTCATCCTGGCCCAGGTGCGGCAGTTTCAAAATGAGCACAGCAAAACCCGCAACGCGAGCGACGCGATGGCTGAAGGACCGTCGATTGCCGACGAATTATTTGAGTTCATGGAAGCCTCCCCCTCGCCGTGGAAGCTCGGTGAACTCGTCGTTCGACCGGCGCACGACGATTCCTTTCACATTCTGCATCAGGACGATCTCGAATGCGATCCGGCCAGCCTGCGCTGCTTGCAGTCGCTGGAAGATTTGCGCGAGCTGATCCGGCTGGACCGGGAGGGAAATTTCCGCCCCCTGCGCGCCGCGCCCAACCTCCGCCGCGGCTGGCTTCTGCATGCGCCCGACTCCAACAGCCTGCAGATGGCCCTCGATTATCTCACTCCCGCGGGATTGGCCAACTGGAAGCTGTGGCGGCAGGGCACGTTATTAGCGACGCCGTGGCGCGAAACCGCCGGGCGTCAATCCGGACGCTTCCGCATCGTGCGGGAAATCGATGACGCGGCAATTCAGGAACTGGTGGAAAAACATTGCGAGCATGGCTGCCTGAAAAAAAGACTCTGGGCTCCGGCGGCACAAGCGGTGGAAGCGCTGCCGAACGAAATTCCCCTCCTCTGTCCCGAAGCCTGCAATTTCCTCGTCGGCAAAGCGCGGGAGAAGTTGAAGGGGGTGGATGAGGCATAAACCATGATGGGTAGCCCGGACAACTTGTTGTCCGGGTTCGCGCCAGTCGGCTCTGGCGCGAACAAGAAGCAGCCCGGGAAATATCGTAAATTTTCCCTCGTACCCACGCACGCACGCATAATTCAATTTTGGGGACATGGAATGAATTTCAAAAATCGCGCAGCTTGTACCGGAAGAATCCATTCTCTATTTTAACGTCACGATGAATTTTTGTTTCCGCCCGCGATGGTTGTTAACGGCGCTCCTGCTCGGAATCATGGTCGTGCACGCCGCGGCCAAACCCGCCAAGCTTCGCGATATCGCCGATACAGTGGCCGCAAATCCGATTTTGACGAAGTTTGCCGCGATGATCCAGGCTTCCGACCTCGGCACTTTTCTCAGCAGCAAAGGACCGTTCACCCTTTTCGTGCCGACCGATTCCGCGTTCGCCAAGCTCCCGCCGGGAATGCTGGACGTCCTGCTCCGCCCGGAAAACAAGGAGCGGCTTCAGGTCATCCTGCTCTTTCACGTTGTGAACGGAAAAAAGCTGACCGCGAAAGATCTCCTGTTGCTGAAGACGGTGCTCTCCTGCCAGGGAACTCCCCTCACCTTCAAGACCACGCGAACGGGCGCGCAGTTGGTGCTCAAGGCCAAGATCGTCCACGCGGACATCCGGTGCCAGAACGGCATCATCAATCAAATCGACACCGTGCTGATGCCGCCGGATAACGTGCTTCCTCCCTTCGCCCCGCCAGCGCCACCACCTGCCCCCGCGACCAATGCTCCTCCCGCCAATCCCGAAGCGACCACGAACGCGGCTCCCGCCGATACGAACGGCGCGCCTGTGATTCCGGTGGCGCCCATCGCCAAGCCGATGGATGTGTCGCCGCATTGAGGAGCAGCCTGTAGCGGCGGTCTATGACCGCCGTGGATATGCAACACGCTCTCTCATTCCGTCGGCGGTCATAGACCGCCGCTACAACCTGCGTGTTCGCGAGAACTAAAGACTAGCCAGGTCCTTCCTGAAAACGGCCTTGAGCTCTTCGAGTCCCGCGTCGTCATCGCCCGCGATGGGAATGACTTCGCGGCGCACGCGACGCTTGAATTTTTTGAGGTGCTCCGCCGCTTCGGGCAGGTCCATTTTATTGGCGATGATGAGGTAGGGCCGCTCGGCCAGTTCCTTCTGGTAAAGGCTGATTTCCTTGCGCAACTGGGTGTAATCGTCGCGCGGATCGCGGCCCTCGCTCCCGGCCATGTCGATGACGAAGAGAAGCACCCGGCAGCGCTCGATGTGCCGCAGAAATTCGTGGCCCAGGCCGATGCCTTCGTGCGCCCCCTCGATCAAGCCGGGAATATCGGCGACCGTGACGCGGGCGAAATCGGGGTATTCGATCACGCCGATCATCGGTTCCAGCGTGGTAAAGGGATAAGGCGCGATCTTGGGGTGCGCGTTGGAAAGGCGCGAGAGAAGCGTCGATTTTCCCGCGTTCGGATAGCCGACCAGGCCGGCATCGGCGATCGATTTCAGTTCGAGCTGGAACTGGCCGCGCTCGCCTTCCTCGCCGTTCTCGTAGCGGCGCGGGGCCTGATTGGTCGATGACTTGAAATTCATGTTACCGCGTCCGCCCCGGCCACCGTTGCAGAGCACAAATTTTTCTCCCGTTTTGACCAGGTCGACTACGGGTTCGAGCACCGCAGGATCTTCCGGAACAGCAGCGAGATCGTCCGGCGTCTTCCGGCCCTCGCCAAATTCATCCTCAACGACAGGAATCACCTCGTCGGGAATCCGGCTGACGACCGTCCCCGGAGGAACCGTGATGATGCAGTCGGCGCCGGAGCGTCCCGACATCTGCTTCTTGCCGCCGTTCTGCCCGTTCTTGGCAAACTGGTGCGGCGCGTAGCGGTAGCGGATCAGGTTGTTGACGTGGGGATCGACGACGATGACGACGCTGCCGCCGCGACCGCCGTTGCCGCCGTCGGGGCCGCCGTCGGGCATGTTCTTTTCGCGCAGGAAACTGCAGGCGCCAGGCCCACCATTGCCAGCTCGCGCAACAATGCGGACACGATCGACGAACATATGATTAAGATGGTAGCCGTTGCTCTTGCGAGCGACGGTCCGTCGCTGGGACAGCGGCGATTACCTAAGCCGAGATCGCGGCAGGCGCGAGGACGTGGACCCGGCGGTTGACGCGGTCGAACTTGACGACGCCATCCGTGAGGGCAAAGAGGGTGTGGTCGCGACCGATGCCGACATTCGTTCCGGGACGGAAGCGGGTGCCGCGCTGGCGAATGATGATATTGCCGGCGATGACCGCCTCGCTGCCGAATTTTTTCACGCCGAGGCGCTTGCTGACGCTATCGCGTCCGTTGCGTACGCTGCCTTGACCTTTTTTATGCGCCATAATGGTTCTCCGATTAGACTGAAATCTTGGTGATCTTCACGCGGCTCAGCTTCTGCCGATGACCGACGGTGCGGTGATAGCCTTCGCGGCGGCGGTACTTGTAGGCGATGACTTTTTTCGCCTTGATGTCTTCCACCAACTCGAGGCCGACGGTGGCGCCGCTCAGGAGCGGATTGCCGACAGAAAATTTATCGCCGTTGCCGACGAGCAGAACGTCGGAAATGGTGATCTTCTTCGCGCCTTCGGCGGGAAAATCGACCAGTTCGATATCAAGGGTTTCCCCTTCGGTTACTTTATACTGCTTTCCACCTGTACGAATAACGGCAAACATGAATAGCTCCTTTAATTTAGCGAGTCGGCAAGCATGCCCGAAAGACGCGCAGGCGCAAGTAATTTTTACACAAATCGGCAAACCATCTGCGATTAAAATTCGAGCGTGAAAAGCTTGATGCCGCCCGCATCATGATGAGCGGCCCGGCCCGACTCGCGCTCGAGGTCGTAGCGATTGCTGGGTGCGGCAAGATATTTTTCGCCGATGCCGTAGGAAGCAGGAGCGGAGGGGTTGATCAACTGCGTGCCATATTTGGCTCCATCGACGAAAACACCTCCGAGCTGGGGCTTCAGCACGACATGGGCATTGGGCGCCTTGGAAGATTCCGAAGGACCGAGTTGCGCCGGGGCCTTAAACCCGGTCACGTCCTGAGCGGAGGCCAAAATTGCCGATAGTGCCAAAACCGTCAGAAAGGCTGTTAACGTCTTCATGGACAAAACGTAACTGATAAATGCTTGCGGTCAAATATTATGGAGCGGAGCAATCGGGCCACCGAACATCCTCCAATGGGAATCTGCCCTCCGAGGTAGCCGTCGCTGTCCCAGCGACGGGTTCGCTGATTTCCGCGTTATCCATAAGAGTGGACATCACCAGTCGGCCTCTGCCGCTGGGACAGCGGCGGCTACCTGCCGAAGCCAACACACGCGTCAACTCCCAACTGGTGCAGGGGCACCAAAAAACAATGTGCCTGCCGAAAGTAAAGCCGAGGTCAGCTGACTACAACCGCGTGGTCAACTTCGACTTCGTGGCGGCAAGCTCCCGCGAAAGCTGGTCGTTCTGCGCCTGGAGAACCGTGTTCTGCTGGGCCAGGGTCGCACACTCACTCTTGAGATTGTCGAAATTGTGGCGGCTCAGGGAAGTACCCTCGGTGGCTTCGCGCAGGGTGTCGCGAGTCTCGTGCAGGGCTTTCTGGCTCAGGGCCAGGCCGCGTTGCGCGATGGAGGCTTCGGCTTTGGCCTGGGTGAGCTGCTCGCGGAGAGAGATGATTTCCTGTCGGGCCTTTTCGTCGCTGTCGCTACCGCCGGAAGTGGCTTTAAGCGCGGCGATTTCCCGGTTCCGTTCCTCGAGTTTTTGACGGAAGCCATCGAGCTGCTGCTCCAATTCCTTGCGAAACTTTCCCGATTCTTCCTTGGGGCTCTGGTCCTGCTTCAAGGTTTCAAATTGCTTGCGAAGGTCGGCATATTCCTTCCGGGCCTGATCCCGCTCGTTGGCCAAAAAAGTAAGCTCCTTGGTTTTCGAGAAATCCGTTTTGTTCGCGGTCGACTGAGCCTGCGATTGCTCATGAAGTTTTTTTAATTGAGCAAAGGCTTCATCGCGTTCCTTGGTGACACGCGCAAGTTCTTCCGTTGGCGCGGACGCACCTTCCTGGTTCTCAAGCGCCTCATCGGCCTGGCGCAGTTGCTCACGCAAAACGACGCCTTCATTGACCGCCTGGTCGCGTTCCAGAATGGCGTGGGCCAGTTCCTCGTTGAGCAGGGCCATTTTTTGCCAGACGGCGGACAAATCTTCTCCCTCCTGACTCAAGGGGGCGCTGACATCCGTTTCATGCGTTGCGGCATCCTCGTTGGCTTCTCCACTGGCGAGAGAATTTTCGGCAGGCGGCGGAACGGGGGTTGAAACGGGTGGTTGAAAGAGGGTCTTGAGGCCCGGCAACGGTGTGGTGCGACGGGGCAGCGCCGGCAGGGCCCGGTGCTCCGAGAGCAGGGAAGGTGGTTTCGATACCAGGGAAATACGGGCGGTCGAGGCCAGTCCCTCGCCCATGGGAGACGGATTTTCCGGCTCGGCCCCATGCGGGCTCGGGAGCGGCTCGGTCGGAGCTTTAGGTCCCACCTTTTTAACGAGGCGGGAGAACTTTTCCTGGTCAAACCACGAGGGAGATGTACTCATCGCTTTGTTCGGGAGCTACCAAGTCTAATTTGGTTTCGAGTTCCGCTGCAAGTTGATCGAAGACGAGCGCGATGGCGGGCGGCGCGCCACCACGAAGGAGGCCGAGGGGCATGCCCTTCATGCTCGCGTGAATCACGGCGGAATCGCGCGGCAGCATGGCCTGGCAAACCAGTTCCGGCGGCAGGACGCGCTTGATTTCTTCCACAATCTTCTTCGTGTCCTCGACATGCGGATCGGCCATGGTCAGCACCACGCCGACCAGCGAGCAGGCTTCCTCGTTTTCCGTCTGCAACTGGTTGAGGAAATCGACCGTAAGCATGAGGGAACGGAGGGCCAGAGGCTCGCACTGCTGGGGAACGAGGACATGACTGCAACTGCGTAGGATGCCTTCGGTCGGGCCATGCAATCCGGAGGGCGTATCGAGAAGGACGAGATCGTACCCCGCCTCTTGCGCGGTCTTGAAGAAGGGCGCCAGGCGCTGGCCGTCCTGAAGGCTTGAGCACCACTTGGAAATATCGTTGGTCGGGATCTTCCCGGCCATGACGATATTGAGCGTCTCGATCTTCGTTTTCAGGAGCGCCTGGTCGAACGGCAGGCCGGAATTGAGAATTTCGTAAAGGCCGGTGTACGTCTGCGCGCTGGGCGAAAGCGACAGCCCCACGGAACCTTGCGGATCGGCATCGACGAGAAGCGTTTTCAATCCGCGCTTGGCGAATGAGAAGGCCAAATTAATGGCGCAGGTGGTCTTGCCCACGCCCCCTTTAAGACTGGAAATGGCTAATGTAATCACGAGAGTCCTTATTCTTACCTACTCAGCAGGTTTACCGCCAGCTTGAAACGAAAAAATAAAATAGCGACCAACTAAGCTGAAGCTTTATGTCTGGGGCGTTTCGATTTCAAGACTGAAATCGATGGACCGAACACTATGGGTCAGCGCGCCCACGGAAATATAATCGACGCCGGTTGCGGCCACTTCGGCCACCCGCCCCAGCGACATGTTGCCGGAGGCTTCCGTGGCCGCCCGCCCGGCGATCAGGGCCACGCAGGTGCGCATCTCGTCCAGCGACATATTGTCGAGCAGGACAATATCGACGCCATGGGATAGGATTTCCGGGATTTGGTCGAGACGGTCGACCTCGACCTCCAGGATGGCCTCCGAATCCAGCGCGCGCGCGGACCGGATTGCCACGGCCAGCCGGTTGCCGTTCCCGATGAGGGCCAGGTGGTTGTCCTTGATCAAAAAACGGTCGTAGAGGCCGAAGCGATGGTTGACGCCGCCCCCGCATCGCACGGCATATTTTTGCAGTGCGCGGAGGCCGGGGATGGTCTTGCGCGTATCCATGATTTTCGCCTTCGTCCCGGCCACGGCATCGACGAAGCGCCGCGTTTGCGTCGCCACGCCGGAGAGTTGCTGGAGAAAATTAAGCGCGCACCGCTCGGCCGTCAGGATCGATGCCGCCGAACCGCTGATCTCGAGCACGGTATCGCCCGGTTGAAGCGCCGTTCCATCCGCGGATGTCGCGGTCAGCACCAGCGTGGCGTCCTGCTCGCGGAACACCTGCTCGGCCACGGGCATTCCGGCAAGCACGCAGGCTTCCTTCGCGAAAATCCGGGCGGAGGCCTTCGTCTCGAATTTAACGCAGGCCAGCGTCGTGATGTCGGCCGGACCGCGGTCCTCACCCAGGGCGCGCGAGGCCGCTTCGCGAATGATGGCCGAATCGGGGGGTGTAATCATTTTGTGAAATGTAGCGACAGCCAAAGACGCTCGCACTTTAATTCTGTCGGTAGCCCGTGCTGGCTCAGCACGGGCGGAGCGAAGCGCCGTTTCTGAAATCGTCGCGCAACGCGACGACCCGCGCTCAGCGAGCGCGGGCTACCTAGAAACCCAGCCTCGCCAGTTCGCGGCGAATTTCCTCTTCCGGCCCTTCGTGATCCTGCGCGATGGCGAGTTCCAGTCCCGACTTATAGTAAGCGAGCGCGGCCACCTTATCGTTTCGCTGCAGCGCGATTTTCGCCAGCAGCATCGTGACGACCATCCAGTCGGGCTTGGCCTTCAGCGCCGCGAGCAAATGTGTTTCCGCCTCCGGCACCCGGCCCGCGTCGTAAAGCGCCTTGCCCAGGCTGAAATGGAGAAGCTCGTCGTCAGGTCGCGCCTGGAGCAAACCTTCGTACTTGGCGATCAGGGCATCGGTATTCATCGCAGAAAAAAGAAATTAGCCACTAGAGTGCACAAAGAACGCAAAAAATAGCTGACACGTCACCTTTTAAATCTCTTTGTTTTCTCTGTGCTCTTTTGTGGCTATTAGTCCCCCATGGCGCATTACGATGTGGTGATTGTCGGGGCGGGGCACAATGGGCTGACCTGTGCCTGCTACCTGGCCAAGGCGGGACGCAAGGTGCTCGTCCTCGAAAGGCGACACATCGTCGGCGGCGCGGTCTGCACGCAGGACGACCTGATTCCCGGTTACCGCCTCGATGTCGGCTCGTCCGCGCACATCATGATTCATCTCACGCCGGTGCTGCGCGACCTGGAGTTGCACAAGTTCGGCCTCGAATACCTGGAGATGGACCCGTGGGCCTATTACCCGATTCTGGGCAGCGGCACCGGCATCAGCTTTTATCGCGACCTCGACAAGACCTGCGCCAGCATCGCGAAGATTTCGCCGAAGGACGCCGAGGCCTATCGCGCCTTCGTGACCCATTGGGGCGAACTCAACGAGGGTATCTTCGAGACGTTCCTCAAGCCGCCCTCGCCGGGAAAAATCTTCGGCACGATCTTCAAGCGCAACCTGCTCAACTTCCGCTCGCGCAAACTCTGGTCGTCGATGGATACGTCGCGGCAACTGATGGCCCCCTACGGCGCGCTCATCGACGAACTCTTCGAGCACCCCGCGATGAAGACGGCGCTCGCGTGGCTCTCCGCGCAATCGGGTCCCGCCCCCAGCGAAATGGCCACCGGCGACATGCTCGGCTGGAACGCGATGATCCACAAAAGCGGCGCGAAGCGGGCCAAAGGCGGCAGCGGCGCGTTGACCCAGGCCATGGCGAAATGTTTGCTCAGCCACGGCGGCGAGATTATTTGCAACGCCCAGGTGACCGAAATCAACCAAGGCACTCCATGGAAAATCTCCTATCGAAAAAGCGCCTCAGTGGTAGCCGCCGCGTGGGACGTGTCCCTCCCCAGCGGCGGTGTCGCGTCAGCGACTTATTTAAAAGATCGTCATCCTGAGCCTGTCGAAGGACCTCTAAATATTTTGCCTTCCTCGGGTGGGCTGGCTGCCGAACCGCCGCTAGGGACAGCGGCGGCTACCTCGCAACTCACCGCCAATCGCGTCGTCTCCGCCATCCATCTCCACACCCTCTTCAAAATGCTTCCCGACGCGCCGGAGGAAATGAAGAAGCGCGTCGCCCGCACCCGCATCGGCAACGGCTTCGGCATGATCGTCCGCCACGCCGTGGAAGAACTGCCCGATTACGGCGACGGTCCTCCCGGTCCCCTCCCCGGCACGAAGGATTACCAGACCTCGCTCCAGCTCCTCTGCCCGTCGTTGAACTACCTCAACTCCTCGCATCGCGACTTCATGTTCGGCCTGCCGCCGTCCGAGCCGTCGGTCGTCGCGATGAGCTTCAGTTCGCTCGATCCCACCCTCGCGCCCGAGGGCAAGCACGTCCTCTTCACCTGGGGTCAGTATCATCCCTACGAACTCAGCAACGGTGAGACCTGGGACGCCATCCGCGAGCGCGAGGCCGACAAGCTCTACGACCTCGTCTGCCGGTACGCGCCCAACATGCGCGGCAAGATGATCACCCGCTACATCCAGACGCCGCTCGACATCGAGCGCACCCTCGGCCTGCTCCGCGCGAACGTCATGCACCTCGAAATGAGCCTCGACCAGATGTTCATGTTCCGGCCCCTGCCCGAGCTTTCCGAATACAAAGTGCCCGGCCTGCCCGGCCTCTACCTCACCGGAGCCAGCACCCATCCCGGCGGTGGAGTCTTCGCCGCCAGCGGCTACAACACCGCGCGCGTCATCCTCGGCGAAAGGTAGCCGCCTCATGGCTAGCCGTCGCCGCCACACGAGTGTGCCGTGCGACGGGTCGCGTCAGCGACTCATTAAAAACCTGTCATCCTGAGCAAGCCGAGCTCGTCTCGGCGCTGTCGAAGGACCTCTAACTATTCTGCCTTCTTCTGTGGTAGCCGCCGCTGTCCCCAGCGGCGGTCCGCCCGATAGCTATCAGCCCAGAGCGTATTGGAAAATACTGCAGCCGTTCATTGTGACTTGATGCTTTGAGGCCCAGAGGACCGGGAGATGTCACGTTCCAGCGGGTATGCCTTTTAAACAACGCTTTTCTTCCGCCGAGCTTGGCGAGCGCGCTCATGAGCAAGAAAGGCTGCTGCTGCCTCGCGCACGGAAGCTTTGCGGAGTTCAATCTTGGTGCGCATCCAAACGCCGAGCTTCAGGATAAGCTGGAACTCCTCAGCAGAGTAATCCCATCGGTAGTTGTTGCAGAGCGGGTGAGCCGGAAGGTAGTTGTCCGCATTGTGTGTGCCGCCTGCGCTGTGTGCGACAACATGGTCGGCGTTCCATGCGGATCCGCTGATAAGCTCCCCGCAAATATGGCAATGTCCGGCAGTCTTGGCTAGGATGTGGTCGCGCTCAGAAGGAGAGAGTGACTGTCTAGCTGGACGGGTGGAAAGTGTAGCTTCTTTGCGCACCTCACGATCACGACGAAGCTGCCGCAAATGGTCGGAGAAGTTCGCCTCGGATGCAGTGTATTCGGCTTCGTTCATGGAAAAAAGGGCACGGACACCATTTTAGGTTCTCGTGGCCATTGAAGACAAGCAGAGTCAACGCCTTCTCCGAGAAAAACGCCACCCGCAACTTTTTAAGCTCTCCTGTCTCCGCAAGCTCTGCAGCGCTACCGCTTAATTTCCAAATGCGTTAAAGTAGCATCCATGAAACCGCTTTCCTTTTCCCCGTCCCGCTCCCGCAATCCGTTCCTTTCCCGAATCCCATTCGCCTCATTCGCCTGATTCGCTTATTTTTTTCGCAAAAGGGCGAATCAGCATCCGGGACACAACGAGTCAAAACAGCATTGCTAAGGTGCCTTTTGCCCTCTACGCTTACCCTCCCCCCTTATGAAATCGACCCTCAAATCGAAAACGACGAAAAAGGCAGCCAAGGCGACTTTGGCGGCCCCCACCAACCGCGGCCATTTGATGAACGGTGCGGAAGTCCTCGTTGCGAGCCTGGAGCGCGAGGGCGTCGATACCATTTTCGCCTATCCAGGCGGGGCCAGCCAGTTCCTGCATCAGGCGCTGACCAAATCCAAAAAAATCCGCACGATTCTGCCCCGGCACGAGCAGGGAGGCGGCTTCATGGCGGCGGGTTACTCGCGTGCGACGGGCCGCGTGGGCGTGTGCATGGCGACGAGCGGTCCCGGTGCGACCAACCTCGTGACCGCACTCGCCGATGCCTTCATGGATTCGATTCCGCTGGTGTCGATCACCGGCCAGGTGCCCCAGGCCAACATCGGCAAGGGCGCTTTCCAGGAAACCGATTTCTTCGGCATGACGCTGCCGGTGGTGAAGCACAGTTATCTCGTTCTCAATGCGATGGACATTCCCCGCATCATCAAGGAAGCCTTCTACATCGCCAACAGCGGCCGGCCCGGTCCCGTGGTGGTCGATATTCCGAAAGACGTGCAGATGTCGATGAGCCAGCCCATCTGGCCGGGCAAAATCGAGCTGCGCGGTTACAAGCCGGAGAAAAAAGCCGACGATCTCGCGCTCAACGAAGTGCTCGGCCTGATCGAAAAGGCGGAGCGGCCCGTGCTCTACGTGGGCGGCGGCATCATTTCCTCCGGCGCATCGAAGGAGCTGCTCGAATTCGTGGAGCTGACGAAAATCCCGGTCTGCACCACGCTGATGGGCATCGGTTGTTTTCCGGAGAACCATCCCCTTTCGATGAAATGGCTCGGCATGCACGGCACCTACTACGCGAATCGCGCAGTGAACGAAGCCGATCTGTTGCTCGCTTTCGGCGTGCGCTTCGATGACCGCGTGACCGGCAAGGTTTCCGAGTTCGCGAAGCACGGCACCATCGTCCACATCGACATCGATTACGCCGAGTTCGACAAGAACAAGCATGTGCACTTGCCGATCCTGAGCGACGTGAAATACGCGCTGGCCCGGCTCAACGCGATGATCCGCAAGGAAAGCCGCGCGCGGAAAACGTTCCCGGCCTGGACGAAGTCAATCAACACGTGGCGCGAGGAGCACCCGCTCAAGTTCAACGATTACGAGGACAAGATCGCGCCGCAGTTGGTGATCCAGAAACTCTGCGAAATGACCAAGGGCGAAGCGATCATCACCACGGGCGTGGGCCAGCACCAGATGTGGGCCGGGCAGTTCTACGACTTCACCAAGCCGCGCACGTTCCTGACCTCGGGCGGACTCGGCACCATGGGCTTTGGTTATCCGACCGCGCTCGGCGCCAAGGTGGCGTGTCCGAAGAAGCAAGTGATCGACATCGACGGCGACGGCAGCTTCCTCATGAACGTGCAGGAACTCGCCACGTCCAAGGTGGAGAAAATCCACGCGAAGGTGATCATCCTCAACAACCAGCATCTCGGCATGGTGGTGCAATGGGAAGACCGGTTCTTTGGCAGCAATCGCGGCCACACCTATCTCGGCGATCCCTCCAATCGCGCGGGCATCTATCCCGATTACCCGACGATCTTCAAGGGCTTCGGCATCCCCTGCGAACGGGTGCTGCACAAGAAGGACCTCGAAGGCGCGCTGCAACGACTCATCGACGCCGAAGGCGCCTATGCGCTCGACGTCATGGTGCCCTACACCGAGCACGTACTGCCGATGATTCCGGCAGGCAAGACGTTCAACGACATCATCACGGATTAAGGCTTGACGAAAACCCACACTTAGGACATTTTGTCCTAAACAGTGAGAGTCATCAAACCGGCAACGGTGCGCCGCTGGGCACGCAAACATCCCGCGGCTGCACCATCCCTGTCAGGATGGCTGGCGCTGGTCATGGCGGCGAAGTTTACGGACTTTGTTGCGTTAAGGCGGGTGTATCGATCGGCGGATTTGGTCCGGGTAGCCAGTGGCCGGAACGTGGTTGTCTTCAATATCTCCGGTAATAACTACCGCCTTGTCGCCGCCGTACATTTTAACACGCAGCGGGTCTTCGCTCTCCGTTTTATGACTCATGCAGAATACAGCAAGGACCAGTGGAAAAAGACCTTATGAAAAAGACGAACCAACCTCTTGCCTTTACGAACCTACCGAAGGATTATCGCCGGCTTTGCGACCTCTGCCTGCCGCGACCCATTCATGACAAGGTGGGCTATGAGAATGCGCTCGAAATTGCCGAGGCCATGGCCGGCTTTGAACATCGCTTCACCCGCGATCAGGGCGATTATTTCGAACTTTTGACCGATTTGATCCTGACCTATGAGGAGGAGCATGAGAAAGGGCCTGGAGGAAAAGAGCTGCCGATTCGGGAGCGCCTACAATCCCTTTTGAAATCGACGGATTGGACCGCCTCGGATCTCGGGCGCTTTCTCGGACTCGATGCCACGATGGGGAACAAAATTGTGCGCGGAGAGCGCAAACTCACCTCGGAGCATATCCGTAAACTCAGCACTCATTTTTCCCTGAACGCCGAGTACTTCCTTTGAAATGCGGATTAGTGGAGCCATGGCACCTCCGCTCAATACTCTTCGATTCCGCGATGTCAAGTCGCATGGATATCCTCAAAGTCTAATTTTCTACTCAGATTAATCAGTTCTCTAGAGACAAGCGGCTTTTTTAAGGATAATTATTAATAACTACCATGACGCCACAAGGTTACCTCGCTCTTGTTCTCCACGCCCATCTCCCCTTCGTTCGTCACCCCGAATACGACGATTTTCTGGAGGAAGACTGGTTTTATGAAGCGATAACGGAAACCTACATCCCGCTCGTCAACATGATGGACGGGCTGCTCAACGACGACTGCGATTTCCGTCTGACCATGTCGATCACGCCGCCGCTGGCCGCGATGCTCGGCGATCAACTTTTGCAGGACCGCTACGTGCGCTTCGTCGATAAGTCAATCGAGCTGGCCCACAAGGAAATCAACCGCACTAAGGGCGACCACCAGTTCCACGAACTCGCCTGGTTCTATCTCCACCGGTTTGAAAATTGCCGCCACGTTTTCGTCGACAAGTATCATCGCAACCTGCTCACCGCGTTTAAGAAATTTCAGGACGCGGGGAAACTCGAAATCATCACCTGCGGCGCGACGCACGGTTATCTGCCGTTGATGAACGAATATCCGGAAGCCGTCCGGGCGCAGATCATGATCGCGCGCGATCACTATCGCGAATGTTTCGGTCGCGATCCGCGCGGCATCTGGCTGCCGGAATGCGCCTACACGCCGGGCATCGACAAGTTTTTGCAGGAGGCGGAAATCCGGTGGTTCGTCGTCGATACGCACGCGATCATGCACGCCGAGCCGCGTCCCCGTTACGGCGTTTACGCGCCGCTCTATACGCGTTCCGGTCCCGCCGCTTTCGGGCGCGACATCGAGTCGAGCGTGCAGGTCTGGTCGTCGGTGGAAGGTTATCCGGGCGATGCCTGGTACCGCGATTTCTACCGCGACATCGGCTACGATCTCGACCACGAGTACATCAAGCCCTACATCCAGTCGAACGGGCTGCGCAAGTTCACCGGCCTCAAGTACCATCGCATCACGGGCAAGGGCGGCTGGAAGGAACCTTACCGGCCCACCGTCGCGAAGGAACGCACGGCGGACCATGCGGGCAATTTCGTCTTCAACCGCGCCAAGCAGATCGAGCATCTCCACAATGTGCTCGGCATCAATCCCATCATTCTCGCGCCCTACGACGCGGAACTTTACGGCCATTGGTGGTACGAAGGTCCCGAGTTTTTGAATTACGTTTTCCGCAAGGCCCGTTACGACCAGCAGACGTTCCGGACGACCACGCCGGGCGAGTATCTCGCGAATTATTCGACGCAGCAACTGGCCACCCCAAGCGCTTCGTCATGGGGCGCGGAAGGTTATTATAAAGTCTGGCTCGACGAACCGAACGCATGGATTTATCCGCACCTCCACGTCGCGGCGGGACGCATGATCGAACTGGCCCGCCAGTTCCGCGATTGCTACGGCCAGACCGACCGGGCGATGAAGCAGGCCGCGCGCGAATTGCTGCTGGCGCAATCGAGCGACTGGGCCTTCATCATGAAGACCGGCACGATGGTGCCCTACGCCGTCAAGCGCACGCAGGACCACATCATGCGCTTCACGCGCCTCTACGAGCAGATCAAAAGCAACACCATCGACAACGATTTCCTCGGCAATTGCGAGTGGCGCAACAACATCTTCCCGAATATCAACTGGCGCTATTACATCTAGTCGGCGGGGAAGCTGCGCTGTCCCGCAAGAACGGAGACTATCCCAATCTCAATATGGATTGGGCGAAGTGCCGGACCCCGGAGTGACTCCACTGGGCGGAGTTCGAATCGCGCCCGCGCTCGCGGTCCCCGGTGTCGGTCCTGAAGGAGCAAAAGGCGCCGGCGGAACTCCCACTTGGGGAGATGATCCCGAACCGGGATAGTTGCCCGAAGGGGGAGTTCGAGCCGCACCGGCGCTCACCGCCGCCGGTGTTGGTGCCGAAGGAACCGCCCACGCCGGGGGTACCCCCACTTGGGGAGATGATCCCGAACCGGGATAGTTGCCCGAAGGTGGAGTTCGAGGCGCGCCCGCGCTCGCCGCCCCCGGTGTCGGTCCCGAAGGAGCCGCCCACGCCGGAGGTGCCCACCTTTGGGGAGACGATCCCGAACCGGGATAGTTGCCCGAAGGTGGAGTTCGAGGTGCGCCCGCGCTCACCGCCCCCGGTGTCGGTCCCGAAGGAGCTCCTGCCGCCGGCGTAACCCCCACTTGGGGAGACGATCCCGAACCGGGATAATTACCGGAGGGTGGAGTTCGAGCCGCACCGGCACTTACCGCCCCCGGCGTTGGTCCCGAAGGAGCACCCGCCGCCGGTGGAAGCCCCACTTGGGGAGACGATCCCGTGCCGGGATAATTGCCGGAGGGTGGAGTTCGAGCCGCCCCGGCGCTCGTCGCCGCAGGACTGATTTGCCCATAGAGCGGTAGGTGGATCATTCCCCCAGCAAGAACGAACGCTAGGGTTGCTATCTTGATCAGTTTTATGCGTTTCATAAAATGATTTTGGTTGGAGTTTTTATCGAAATGCGGATGGCCCATTTGTCGTGGGATTCGCGCCGGGGCCCCATCCTTGGTGCATAGGCGGTTTCATTCCGGAACCAGGCGGCTGTCCTGGCATGGAACCGTGCGTCGTTCCCGTTCCGTTCGGATTGCCGGGGCCGGTGCTGGTACCATGGCCGGTCCCCATGCCAGTTCCGGATGTGGTTGAACCATGCCCGCCGCCGGATGCCGCGCCTGCCGAACCTCCGGTGCCGGAAGCTCCCGCACTACCTGTTCCGCTGCCACCTCCACTTGCCGCACCTGCGCCATAGGCTGCCGTTACAGCACTTGAAAGGGCGAGTATTGCCATTATCGTGACTAACCTGATTTGCCTTTTCATGACAAAATATCAACCCGTCCCTTCATGCAGGCAAATGAGATAAACGGAGCCCGCGTTTGCCATTTCTGGCATTAAAATACCCCAAGTAACTTGGCAGCAGGCAATTGCCTAATCCGTCAACTCGACGTTCCAGTAAGCGAGATCGACAAAATGTTTCCACGAGTCGTCGCGGGTCTTGCTGAACTGGAGATGGAGCATCGGACGCCATTTCGGACGCTTCGGTTTGTGGAGGAGCTTCAGGCCGGCCTCGTGGGGCGTCCGGTTACCTTTGCGGCTGTTGCAGGGCACGCATGAGCACACGATGTTTTCCCAGGACGTCTCGCCTCCCCGGTCGCGCGGGATGACGTGGTCGAGATTGAGGTCCTTGCGGTCGAACTTGTGCCCGCAATACTGGCAAGTGTTGTGGTCGCGCTCGAAGATGTTGTGGCGCGTGAACTTCACTTCCTTCTTCGGCATCCGGTCGAAAAAGAGAAGCAGGATCACCTTCGGCACGCGAATGGTAAAGGAGACGGTGCTGACCACGTCGGCGCCTTCGTAACCGCGCGAAAAGCTGAACCATTGGTCGAACGTCATCGTCTGGAAAGAACCGCTCTCGGCCTCGACGACCTGGGCGTGGCCCTGGTAGAGAAGCATGAAGGCGCGCTTGACGCTGCAGATGTTGACCGCCTGCCAGAGACGATTGAGCACGAGGACGTTGTTGCTCAGGATCGCTTCCATGGATCCCTTTCAGTTTCGACGGGCGGACGGCCCTCGGCTACTGGAACGTTTGGTTATCACGTTGGGCACACTTGTTAGCAAAGCCGCCGATCAATGTCAATAAGTGCCGCGTTACGTTGGGGTGACATTACATTTTACTGGTTCTCTTTATGGCGGGGCGGCGTCACCAAAAAGGTCACCACGGCTGCCGCCACGAGCAGTCCCGCCGAGCATTCGTAGGCGAAGGTAAACGTCTTCGTCGCATCGTAAACTTTTCCGGCCAGCATCGAGAGCATAAAGCCACCGAGTCCCCACGCCGTGAAGATGAGGCCGTAGTTTGCGCCAAAGTTTTTCAGGCCGTAGAAATCCTTTGCAACCGAGGGGAACAAGGCGAGGTTCGCGCCGTAGTTTGCACCGATCAACGCCGAGAGAACGACCAACACCGGCGTGGTTCCCAGAAAGTTTTCCTTGTTCGCCTGCGAGAGCAAAAGAATCAGCACGGCCTGCGCCAGGAAACAGATGAACATCGTCGCGCGGCGGCCGATCTTGTCCGAGACGAACCCCGCCATGACGCGCCCCCCGCCGTTGCCCACGGCCAGACAGGCCACGAGCATAAAGCCGAGTTTCAGGCCCGCCTGCGTATCGACCATTTTCGCGAGTTTGGAAATGATCATGAGGCCCGCGCCCGCCCCGCAGGCGAACATGAACCAGAGGACGTAGAACTGCCAAGTCCGAAGAATTTCCATCGGCGTGAAGTCGATTTTCCGGCCGGCCGTATCGTGAATATGCGCCACTGTGCTCGGAGGAACGTAACCTGCCGGCGGCACCTTGAGGAATTGCGCCAACCCCGTCGCGATGACAAGAATCCCGATGCCAAGGGAAAACATCGTCGTGGGCACGCCGTAGGAATTGATGAGCGATTCGGCCAAGGGCGCGATATAGACGCTGGCCACGCCGAAGCCGCCCACCACCATGCCCGCAATGAGACCCGTGCGCGCCGCCGGGAACCATTTTATCGCGGGCGGTGTGGTCGAAGAATAGCCGAAGCCCATGCCCAGCCCGACGAGCACGCCGAAGCCGAGCGTGTACATCAGCGGCGTGTTGGCCATGCTGGCCAGAATCATCCCCGCGCCCATGAGGAGGCCGCCGATGCTCGCCACGACACGTGGCCCGATGCGATCCTGCATGCGTCCGGCAGGAACCATCGCCAGTGAAAAGACGAGGCAGGCCACGGAGTAGGGCAGCGAGCGATCCGCCTCCGTCCAATTCCAGTCAGTGGGGATTTTTTTGCTGACCACGCTCCACGAGTAGAGCACGCCCAGGACGAGATTAATTCCGATCCCGGCGAAGACGACCAGCCATCGGTTGTATTTTGCGGGCGTGGGTGCGTTGCTGGCTCGATCAGTCATAAGTACTCCTTGGAATAGCGATTGCTAGAATCGATTTCCAAGAGGATTTAGCAAGGTCTAATTACCGAAATCCCCATAACTGATTTTCTTTTAAAGCTCCGTCATCCTGAGCTTGTCGAAGGATCAGCCCCCGGCAAACTCACATAGTTAGATGAAAGACTACGCCGTCTATATCCTCTCCAATAGCGCGGCAACCCTCTACATCGGAGTGACTGGGAATTTGGACGAAAGGCTATTTCAGCACGATGCTCGTCAGGATCCCAAAAGCTTCGCCAGCCGCTACAACCTGCACCGATTAGTTTTCGTGGAGACTTATCCTACTGCGCGACAGGCCATCGCCAGGGAGAAACAACTTAAAGGCTGGTCGCGGGCCAAGAAGCTCAAACTCATCCGTGAACTAAACCCCGAGTTTCGCGACCTATCCGTGGAGTATCCGTTTCCGTTGCCGCCCATATCTTCCGGGGGCTGATCCTTCGACAAGCTCAGGATGACGGAGCTTTTATTAGGTAGCTTTTCCCTTGTATCGGTATTCTTCGACTTCTTTCTTTGTAAGCGTTTTTGGAAATAAGGCCTTGTCTTCCGTGTAAGGCGGATAACCCCAAATAAAATCCATGACCTCGGTTATCCAATCGTACTTTTGATCATCTGCCGGTGTGGCGATCAGAAAATGCTCATAAAGCATGTAGATATTGAGCTGCGAAACGCCTTCACCATGAAGTGAAACAGCTAGATCAAAGAGCTTATTGAAAGGCTTTTCGTCGAGCAGGGCGGCATCGAAACGTCTGATATATTCTGGATTTATAGCTATCATCCATCCATTACTAATGAAAGAACTTGTTCAGCGCCTTGTTGATCACATTTTTGATTTGCGTGTTTTGCAGGAGCAGGCGTTCAGCGAGATTGGTCTGCGGATTGGCCGTGGTGCCGGTGACGTGAAAAGCAATCGAGCCGGTGCCGTCCTGTTGCTGGACGAATGAAGCGGCGACCTCCTTCGGCAATTTCCCCATCGCGTCGCGGGTGAGGATCAGCACCAGGTTCGCGTCGATCCCGCCGTTGAAACCGACCACCCCGTCGCCCGTGAGCCGGAAGAGCGGCGAATCGAGTTGCAGGCCGATGAACTTCGTCATGCGGTTCTGAACGACGAAATGCGTTTGCGCCTTGGTGATGATCGGCGCTTCGAGTTCCTTGATCCGCAGAACTTTTCCTACTTCCTCAAGAATCTTCACGCCCTCGAGCTTGCCGTTGGTCAGTTGCGCATCGCCCTCGCCGTTGGGGTCGCCCGACTCCGCGCTGCGCCACTTGCTTTGCAGATCGAGCGAACCGCTCAGCTTCGCCGATGAGCCCGAACTCGTCGCGGCGGTGAGCTGCGCGACATCGAATCCTTTGCCGTTGAGATTGAGAACCGAAGGCCCGGAGCCATCCATGAGATAGTCGCCGCTGATGTTCCCGTTGAAAGCCGACGCCTCGAACGGTTTGGCGGCCAGATAATTTTGGTGATAGGTGAGCGGCGTGTAAAAATTCGTCACGTGCAGGTTCGAGGCTTGCGTGTCCGCGATGCGCAGCGTGCCGCTCACGTCCTTGCCGTCGTAATAACCCGAGGTGTTTGCCTCGGCATTGACGCCCTTGAGCTCAACCATCGAGGTGCCCGAGGCATCCCGCACCGAGAGGGCGCCGTTGTTCACCTTCGCCCGATCCAACACGAACTGGAAGGGCACCGATGTTCCCGGGGATTCGCCGGTGACAGGACCGCTCGGCGTCGATGCGGTCACGGGCGCGGCTTCCTCCGAAGGCATGCGTGCGGTTGCCTGCTTGGTCAGGACAACCTGCGGCTGATCGAGCGTCACGCCGGTCAATCTCAGCTGGCGCCTCAGCAGGTCGATCAGGGAATAGGTGCAATTCACACTGACGGCCTGGACTTTCAACGCGCCCTGCCCGCCGGAATGGCTCGGATCGATCTGCGTGGCGAGGCCTTGCAACTTCACGCCGTGGAAGATGTCGAAGTCGATGGATTGGATCTCGACCGGGCCACCCAGGGACTGTGACGCGCGGCTTTGAACTTCCGTTTTAAATGCCTCGGAGTGGATGAAGGTGTTGAGCCAGAGCGCCCCGATGGCTATAGCTAGAACTGCCAGACCCACGACCACCGCACCGGTAATGATCAGCCAACGAAAAGAGCGCATGATTTCTACCCTACCGCACACTTTCATCCCGAGCCAATCTTGAATCGCATTTGCATCATCGTGAATCCGGCGGCCCGCGGAGCCAAGGCGCGGATCGAGCGCCTGGAGCGGTTGACCCGCAACGTGGTGATCCGGCTCACGAAGGGACCGGGCGATGCCGAGGCGCAGACCGAACGCGCCGTTGAGCAGGGGTTCGCGACCATTGTCGCCGCCGGAGGAGACGGCACGATTAACGAGGTGATCAACGGCATCGGCAGCGCGCACGTCGCGCTCGGGATTCTGCCCATGGGCACGGTCAACGTCGTCGCCATGGAACTCGGCATTCCGTTCAATCTGGTCTCCGCCTGGAAGGTCATCCGCGCGGGCAAAATCCGCCTGATCGACGAGGCCAGCGCCAACGGCCATCTTTTCATCCAAATGGCGGGCATCGGCCTCGACGCGCAGATCGTTGAGCGCAATAGCCGCCAGATCAAAAAGGTGCTCGGACCGCTCAGTTATCTTCTCACCGCCACGCAGGTCGCCATTGAAAAACCGCCCCGGCTCCGCGTCATCAGCGAGGGGCATCCCACGGTGGAGGGCTCCTTCGTCCTGGTGGGTAACGGCAGGCTTTACGGCGGACCCTTTTCGCTCTTCAAGGATGCCGACATGCAGGACGGCCTGCTCGACGTGTGCGTCTTCAAGCACATGAATTATCTCGCGCTGATGCGTTACTTTCGCGGCGCGCTATTCGGCTCGCTGGCGACGTTCACCGACGTCACTTATTTCAAGGCGCGCAAGCTCCGCGTCGAGGCCAACCGCCATGTTCCGCTCGAAGCCGACGGCGAATTGGTCGGCCACGCGCCGGTGGAATTTTCGATCCGGCGGCGCAAGCTGCGGGTGCTGGTACCGGAGTAGAGAACAGGACTCTTCAAGCGAGCCTTTTGCGGAGATCCCCCTTGGGGCTGCAATCATCTTTATTTGATAACGCCGCAACTAGTTATTCGGTATCGACCGCAGTGACGACTTCGCGCGATTAAACCAGACCGCCTCGCGCTTGCGTTGGAACTTGGTCGCGTAGGGAGCATCGTGCACCACCTCCTCCAGGGTCTTCCGGGCCTCGGCATACTCTTTGCGCTGGATGAGCAGATCGGCGTACTGCACCCGCGCCCGCGGATAGCCGTAGAGACTCAGCACCTGCCGCCATGTCGCCATCGCCGCATCGACCTGCCCCGTCCCCGCCTGCGTCTCGGCCAGGGTCATCAGGGTATAGCCGTAGTCGTGCTTCGGATTTTGCGCGCAGACCGCTTCCAGTAAAGGCAGTGCCTCCTGCTCCTTGCCCCGGCGGGCCAGGCAATTGCCGAGATGCGCGCGAATGTCCTCGTCCTTCGGATCGCGTTCGTAGGCCGCGCGGTAGCTCGCTTCGGCCTGGTCGAGCTTGCCCTGACTGAAATAGATATCGGCCAGTTGCTGATGATGATGGGCCTTGTCGAGATGATGAATGTCCGCCTCAAGGCGCTTGATCTGCCGGCGGTCGGCCGCTCCCGGCAGCTCGAAACCGGCCATCGGATTCCCCCCGCCCGAGGCCCGGTAAACCAGGAAGAAATAGAGCAACGCGCTCAGACCGGAAAAAAAGAGGATAAACGCCGCCCAGATATATTCTCCATTCCGGATCGCATGGACAAACATCCAAGCCGTGAAGGCAAAGATGAGCAGGGCGCCGATCGTCCCTCCGATTCCCAGCCCTCCATTGAGTACCTCGAAAAAATAGCTCAGCACGCCTAACTCCTCCCAGACTCTCCTCCCCGCGTCAACCGTGATCAGTCAGCAGCATTCACTTGGAGCGCCAGGAGGGAAATAATTCCGCAATTCCGCCAATCAAGGGACTCCCTCGGACGCCACTCTGGAAATTTAATCCCCTCACCGAGGTCTAGTAGACACGCTAATATTGCAAACAACATCTATGCAACCATCTAACCTCAAACAACATAGATAAATACAGTAGTCTCGCGTCTTCATTTTATAGCTAAAAAACAGAAGAGAGTCTTGACACCCCAGTCAATTCCTCTAGGGTCATCAGTTTAACTAATCCAAAACTATGGTTCCAATCTCACAAGCATGGACGGTCGCCTCTTACGTCATCTCCCAAAAGCTCAAGGGTCGCAAGCGCTATCCTCTGGTGCTAATGCTGGAGCCCCTCTTCCGTTGCAACCTGGCCTGCGCCGGTTGCGGCAAGATCCAGTATCCCGATCACGTCCTTAACAAGCGCCTCACCCCGCAGCAATGCTTCGACGCGGTTGAGGAATGCGGCGCGCCCATGGTTTCCATCCCTGGCGGCGAGCCCCTGATCCATAACGAAATCGACCAGATCGTCGCCGGCCTTGTCGAACGCAAGAAGTACATCTACCTCTGCACCAACGCCTTGCTCTTGAAGCGCAAACTCGACCTCTTCAAGCCTTCCAAGTATCTCACCTTCTCCGTGCACATGGACGGCCTGAAGGAAGATCACGACACCGCCGTTTGCCGCGACGGCACCTTCGACATCGCCGTCGAAGCGATCAAGGAAGCCGTTAAACGGGGCTTCCGGGTCACGACCAACACCACGCTTTTCTCCGGCGCCAATCCCGCCCATGTCCGCGAATTCTTTGACGAGATGATGACGCTCGGCGTTGAAGGCATGATGCTTTCGCCCGGTTACACCTACGAGAAGGCCCCCGATCAGGAAAAATTCCTCCATCGCGACCAGACCAAGGCCCTCTTCAAGCAGATCCTCCAGAACCCCAAGAAGAGCTGGCGCTTCAACCTCTCGCCGCTGTTCCTCAAGTTCCTCCAGGGCGACCTCGATTTCGAGTGCACCCCATGGGGCAGCCCCGCCTACAACGTCTTCGGCTGGCAGAAACCGTGCTACCTCCTTCAGGACGGCTACGTCAGCACCTTCAAGGAATATCTCGAGTCGACCGACTGGGATAATTACGGCAACAAGAGCGACAACCCCAAGTGCCAGGATTGCATGGTCCATTGCGGCTTCGAACCCTCTGCGGTCGATGCCACCTTTGGATCGTTCTCCGGCTTCCTCCAGACGGCCAAAGCGACGATGGGGGTTTAGTCCTCCATCTCGCGCATCGAAACGCTTTCAGGATTCCCTATGCCCGCTGATATCAAAAGCTCACCCAACCCGCACCGCCACGCCTCGCTCGAAGGCAACGTCTTCACCTTCCAATCGGAAGCCGACCGCATCGAAGGGATCGACAAGGCCTTCGATTACCGCGGCGACGTCAGCATCACCCTTCGCAACGAACAGGTCGAAGGCTACATCTTCAATCGCGAACCCAAGGCGACACCGCCTCGCATCCAGGTTTTCATCAAGGGCAGCGAGGAACCCCGCATCATCCCCTACGCCGACGTCATGGCCATTGCCTTCACCGGCAAAGACACCGCCGACGGCAAATCGTGGGACGCCTGGGTCAATAAGAAGGAACACGAGCGCCAAGCCGAAGCCGACCGCATCAAAGCCGAATCCGAAGCGCAGGGGCATCTCTAATTTCTTAGTTCTGTCATCCTGAGCTTGTCGAAGGATCAGTTCAGCCGTCGCGTCAGCGACTTATTTAAAAGCCCGTCATCCTGAGCGGAGCGCAGCGGAGTCGAAGGACCTCTAATTATTTTGCCTTCTCAGCGTCAGTATTGCTTTGATGCATTCCGCGCGTACAATTCGGTGAGATGGACTTCGACTTCATCGACATCAAAATCGTCGGACTGGAAGACGACCTGACCGTCGAGTCTCCCAACAACCCGGCGTTGCGCTATATCTACCTGCGCCTTTCCCAGACGCCTCCGCCGCTCTGGCAGAAATATTTCGCCGAATCACGCAAGATCGCCCGCCATCCCCGCTGGCGCAACATCTGGATCGACCGAAAATATGCCGTCGTCGAATGCGTGCCCGAGGAAATCGAAACGCACCACCTCAACGACCTCAAGCAGGACGTCGCCCACGCGAACGCCAACTACCGCCAATACCTGCAACACCAGTACCAAGCGGAATACAAGAAAGTCCAAACTCAATCCATCGAACGCGATCGCCTCCGCGAAATGAAGGGCCGCCTCAACTTCGATTGAGCCTGATTTGGCCACAAAAGAGCACAGAGGTCTCAAAGGTTGGGGGCAACCTATTTTGTCTTTTCAGTTCCTTGTGTTTTTTTGTGTTCTTTTGTGGCTAACTCTCCTACGCCGCCCGCTTCTCCGTCGCCACCAGCACCGTGGCCCCGACAATCAACATGCCGCCGATTAGTAGGCTCCAGCTTAGCGTTTCGTTCGCATAGGAGATCGACGCGAGGCGTGAAATCCACCCCGGCAGAAATGACGACAAGACCGTCGCGATCACCGGCTCGAGGCAATAGATGAGTCCCGCCTCCGTTGCGCTGACGCAGCGCTGCCACTCGTTCATGATGAGAAAATTAAACACCGTGCAGAGGAGCACCAGCGCCAGGGTCAACGCCCAGATCGCCGGCGTGCCAAACAACTGCCCCGCGGAATGCGCCGTCCCGCCCGTCGTGAAAAAACCAACTGTGAACGCTGCGGCCATAATCGCGAACATCACCAGCGTCACGACCCCGGCGCGGTTCTCCGCGTAAATCGGCCGCTCGACCCAGACAATCTGCGACGCCATGAAAAAGGTGCTCATAATAATCACCACTTCACCGGGCCCGAGCGTAAAATGCCCGAGCAATCCGGGACTCAGCATCGCCGCTCCCACCAAAACCAGCACGCACGCGACCACGACGCGCAGGCTCGGAAAACGCCGGTCCCGCACCGCGACAATCAGCGGCACGATCAGCGTGTAAAGCTGCGTAAGAAACGCCGTAATCGAGGCGTCCGTCCAGGCCAACCCCAGGGTTTGCAGATAAAGCCCCCCGGCGGCGAAAAGCGCCAGCCCAATGGCCTGACTCCACTCCCGAAGGGTGACCAGCGAAAGCCCCCGCCCATAGAACGGGACCAGAAAAACCACCGCCAGCGCGAAACGGATCGCGATGTCCGCGCAGGCCATCGCGGCATCGGGAACCTGCGGCGCGTATGCCCTTTGTACCAGTTCCAATCCGCGAAGGAGCGGAAAGCTCAAGCCCCACAAAACCGTGGTGCCGATGAGCAGCGTACGCGCACGGCGAATCAGCACGGCTCCCGGCGATAAATCTTTTTTTCCCACATCTTAGAGCATGTTGAAAAAGTAGGCGCGGGTCACGCCGAATGGAATTCGTTGCTCACTCCTCACGTAGCACTTTGGCTAAAGGAGGTAGCAACCCCTTCCCCAACCCGACTCTGCTTTTCACTTCAGTCCTCTTCAGCCCCCTCTTCGGCCCTCCGCGCGAAACCTCCGCTGCTTTCCTTTTTCGCATTTTTTTCAGAGGAGACCAAAAGATTTTAAGCATTTTAGGCTCCGCAGGATTTGCAAGGCTAACGTCCCGGTCGGACTCATGGTATCATCACGGCATGACAGTCAACAT
>Ga0206972_1016_pt1 | contig 54179 bp, 48 predicted proteins | sample Alteio_BWOrgHeat_86_FD_152925 | JGI IMG/M metagenome (GOLD analysis project Ga0206972, IMG submission 152925) | Enriched cells from forest soil in Barre Woods Harvard Forest LTER site, Petersham, Massachusetts, United States -... | ecosystem: Environmental > Terrestrial > Soil > Temperate forest >...
TTAATATATTTTTATTAAAGTTTTTTTGTAATTATTTAACAATCATTATAAACAATTAAAAGAGGATAAATTATGTCTATAGTCGTGAGAGAAGAATCATCCAAATGGGATGAACAACCTAAACTGATTGAGGATTATATTCCGAAAACAATTTTTCAAGGTTCTTTGCAGAAGTTCTGTATATTCCACGATAGCCACTCAATGGATAATAATATTATGGAAATCAGGCACAAAAATGGTAGTATAAAGGTATATGAGCGTATAGTAGTATCAAACTATAACATCTCTGGAGCTGGTGGCTGTTATCTTCGGGTGGCTGAACATTCATATGTTCCAGGCGTCACGTATGTCCGCTATACGCCTGAAGATTCATTTGTATGGGATAAGATCATCCTTGATGCTTTCAAGACGGAAAATAAAGATATCGAAACCATAGAGAGCCTCGCTGTTCACTCAATCGCTGCTCGAGATTTCCTAGTTATCAATGTTTTACAAGATCACCTTCCTAAGGATCTTGGAAAAATGATTGTCTCTTTTCTGCAAAAAATCCCCTTCCTAAGGACCTTGGAAAAATGATTGTCTCTTATCTGCAAAAACTTCGGCAGTAATTAAAAATTTTAGGTTGCCCGTTTTGGGCAACCTTGTACAATCTTACGATCCATTCGCTAACGCTCGTCGATATCTTATGAAGAGGATGTAGACGAAGATCCCAAGAATTAATTCGATTATACTGCGCCTGTTTAGGTTGTGCGAATTTTGACTGGCTACGACTTTGCCAAATCAATCCTCCTCGTCAGCCTTCCCTACGGGAATGGTCTTCCTCGTTCGGACCGCTACGCTTCGATTTGGCTTTGTCTCGTAGAGTCAAAATCCGTACAAACTAAATGGGCGCAGTATACCCTTTCAATCCCAACAAACGTTGACTTATTAAAAAATTGTAATTAGAACAAAATAAAGGAGACAATTGCAAAACTCCCCGACCCAGAAAAATCGATGATGTTGAGTTAATTTGCCAGCTGCTTAAGCGGTCCTGCCCCATCCCCGAGCACATACTCCAAGCGAGTAGGGCTCGGGGATAGGGTGGAAAAATGGCTCAAAAGGGCGATTTTGCTGTGGCGTGGAGTTTGCAATTGCCTCAAAGGGGTGGAAAGGGGATTCATGCGCTCTATTTGGAAGGGATTTATTAGTTTCGGATTAGTTAATATTCCTGTGAGAATGTACACCGCCTCACAAGATAAAGAAATTTCATTTGTTCTTCTGCATAAAAAAGATCTCTCGCACATCCACTATGCCAGGATCTGTGAGGCTGAGAACAAAGAAGTTCCCTGGGAAGAGATTGTCAAAGGTTTCGAGATGGAAAATGGCAATGTTGTTGTTTTCCAAGATAGTGATTTTGAAAAGGTGAATGGAAAAAAAACCAGAACCATTGAAATCATGAATTTTATCGACGAGGATGAAATTGATTCGATTTATTATGTCAGACCTTATTTTTTAGAGCCGGACAAGAATGGGGAAAAAGCCTACGCCTTATTGCGAGATGCTTTAAAGAAATCCAAGAGAGTGGGATTAGCCAAGTACGTTTTAAGAAATAGAGAGCACTTGGCTGTGGTGAAATTTTATGATAACATGATCATCATTAATGAATTGCGTTATGAATCTGAACTGAGGAAATCCAAGGAATTAAAGATTCCAGCTGTTGTTACTCAATCTAAAGAGATCAACATGGCGATTGAACTCATCGACCAACTCACGGTCTCTTTTAATCCTAAAAAATACAAAGACACCTATGTAGAAGAAGTCAAGCAGATCATCAAGCGTAAAGCACACGGTCGTCCCCTTCAACCAAAAAAGGAAAAGCATCCCTCTCCGAAAGTGCATGATATCATGACTCTTTTAGAAGAGAGTTTAGGAAAAAAAATCCTCAAAAAGACTGAAAAGTGCGTAAGCTCAAAGCCTATCAGGCTAAACGAGATTTTAAGCAAACCAAAGAACCTAAAGGTTCGTCGAAAAAATTTTCTTCGGCTTTAAGCTTTTGCGTGCAAAAGCACGCTGCTCGTCATCTTCATTACGATGTCCGTTTAGAATGTAGAGGAGTGCTTTTGAGTTGGGCAGTGCCTAAAGGTCCTTCCTTGAATCCTAAAGATAAGCGTTTGGCGATTCACGTCGAAGATCATCCTTTGGACTACCAGTATTTTGAGGGGATCATCCCTAAAGGCAATTATGGGGCAGGAACTGTGGAACGGTGGGATTTTGGTCATTTTACGATGTCCCATACTGACAAGCGGCAGGATATTGAAAAAAATCTTCTTGAGGGAGTAAAGAAAGGACATTTTTCCGTCATTCTTCACGGAAAAAAATTAGAAGGGGAGTTTATTTTTCATCGCCTACAGGGAAAAGAGTGGTTGATGATGAAACGAAAAGATTCTCACTCATCTCCAAAAGTGTTACAGCACGCTGTAGAAAAAATGCCTGGGTTCATTTCTCCTATGCTGGCCACTTTAATTGATGCGCCTTTCGATGATGAAGGGTGGTTGTTTGAAGTCAAATGGGATGGGTATCGAGCTTTAGCGTATGTTCAGCGGGGAAAAGTTCAATTAAAATCCCGGAATAATCTTCTATTTAATCGGCAATTTCCCTCTATTGTACAAGAACTGGAGCGCATTCCCAATTCTGTTGTTCTCGATGGCGAAATTGTCGCGGTGGATTCTAAAGGAAAATCCCATTTTCAGCTCTTGCAGAACTACCAACAAGGAAAAGCAGAAACGCTAGAGGCAGTTGCAAAACTCCCCGACCCAGAAAAATCGATGATTTTGAGTCAGTTTGCCAGCCGCTTGAGCGGCCGTGGCCCCATCCCCGAGCACATACTCCAAGCGAGTAGGGCTCGGGGATGGGGTGGCAAAATGGCTCAAAAGGGCGATTTTGCTGGGTCGGGGAATTTTGCAACTGCCTCGCTATGCTATTACGTTTTTGATATCCTTTATAAAGATGGTCAAAATTTGCGCTCTTTTCCTTTAATCGAGCGAAAAAAGATTCTAAAAGAGTACTTAAAGCAATTATCTCTTCCTCTTATCCGTTTGAGCGATCATGTCCTAAAAACGGGGAAAGCTTTCTTCAAAGCAGCGCAGAAAGAAAATTTAGAAGGGATCATGGGGAAAAAAATCGAGAGTGTGTATCAATCGCGTCGTACCAAGGATTGGGTGAAAATTAAAACGGGGCAAAGACAGGAAGTTGTCATCTGTGGTTTTACCGAACCAAAAGGTTCTCGAATGAAATTTGGAGCTTTAATTGCAGGTGTCTATGAGGAAAAAAAACTGCGTTATGCTGGGCATGTTGGCGGTGGGTTTAGCGAGGCTTCTTTAAAAGAGATCTATCAACAGCTTCGTCCTTTAATCTCACGACAATGTCCCTTTAAACAAGCGCCTAAAGTCAATTCACCTGTAACGTGGGTAAAACCTCATTTAATGGCTGAGGTCTCTTTTACCGAGTGGACAAAGGATAACATCATGAGGCATCCCATTTTTCAAGGACTGAGAAAGGATAAAAATCCCAAAACGGTTAAGAAAGAAAGCCCCTCTATAGGAACTCATTTAGACAAAATTTATTGGCCCAAGGAGAAGTACACCAAAGGAGATTTACTCAAGTACTATCAAGAGATAGCTCCTTTTATTCTCCCCTATCTGAAAAATCGACCTATTTTCTTGCATCGTTTACCCGAGGGAATTAAAGGGCACGGATTTTATCAAAAAAACGTTAAAGCAGCTCTTCCAGAGGGTATTAAAACTACCCCCATCAAGCATCAAGGCAAGGTGTATCACTACCTTCAAATCAATGACCTGAAAAGCTTGATGTATGCTGTGAATATGGGAAGTATTGATTTACATCCTTTTATGTCTCAGATTTCCCATTTGGATAAACCCGATTACTGTGTCATCGATTTAGATCCCCATGGGGTGAGTTTTGAGTGCGTTGTGGAAGCAGCTCTTGTAACGCATGAAATTTTAGAAAAAATCAAAGTGAAGCACTATTGCAAAACCTCGGGAGGAAATGGCTTACATATTCTCATCCCTCTTCATGCGAGGTACAATTTTGAACAATCTAAGCAATTTGCAGAGATCATCTGTCGTCTTGTCAATAAGCGCTTACCTAAGACAACCTCGGTTATCCGCGCTCCGGGAAAGAGATTAAAAAAGGTATACTTAGACTATTTGCAAAATCGGTATGCACAGGCCATCGCAGCCCCTTACTGTGTTCGTCCACGTCCTGGCGCAACTGTATCGACCCCATTATCTTGGGATGAGGTCGATCAGGATTTAGACATTTCACAATATACAATACAAACTGTTCCAAAACGGTTGAAGCGAATAGGAGATATTTTCAACCCTGTTTTAGGGACAGGTGTTAATCTCAAAGCCGCTCTTTCTTCTATTAAGCGGCTTTTCGGGGAACTTTAGCGCCTTTTTTTCTAGCTTCTGAAAGGCCGATGGCTATAGCTTGTTTTCTGCTGCTAACAGTTTTTTTGCTTTTGCCCGATTTTAAAGTGCCTTCTTTCATTTTATGCATAGCGCGTTTGACGCTTGCTTGTGATGATTTACCATATTTTGCCATATATACCCAAATAAACTCAAAAATGGGTTTGCAATTGCCTCTATAGTTTAAGCCGCTTGTTTCAATGCCTTGAGATTAATTCCTTTGGTAAAGGTCGTGCCTTCTGCAATTTCTGTTAACTTCTTATTCGCATTGCCCTCTTCTTTAGCAGTATCTTCGAGCAAATCGTAAATGCGATAGTATTCAAAGCTCTTCGCTAAGGATTTCAATGCCCCATAGGAAGCGATCTCAAAGTGCTCGACATGCTGTGCGCAATTGATGAGTGCAGCATCTTTTACGTGAGCTGTATAACGAGCTTGGATGACCCGACCAGCTTCAGCTAATAGATGTTTCATTGCTTTTGAGTGTACTCTCAAAGGTCTTCGATCCAATTGTTTGAAAATCAATTCTAAGCGGCGAACTTGCCCCTTAGTTTCTTTAAGGTGATGTCGCAGTGCATCCTTTAATTCTTTTGAAGAAGCTGCTTTGATGACATTCGGTAGGGCCTTGATAATTTGTTTCTCTGCATCGAGCATGAGAGAAAGTTCATTTAGGAATAACTCATGTAAGTTTTTCATGCTCAACCTACTTTTCTACGCTTCGATTTGCCTTCTCCTTCGTCATCTTCTCCTTTATAGAGATCGCGTTTTTCCTTGGGAAAATCCTTATAAGATTCACGTTCAGAAACATCGAGGTTTTTGTAAAAGGAGTCTTCAAAGCGTTCGAGTTCATCTGCTGCTCGTTTTTTTTCCCAACCATAGCGTTCTTCTAAAGATCCGAGGAGCTGTTCTCTTTTTCCATTGATGCGAGTGAGGTCATCATCAGTAAGCTTGCCCCATTTCTCTTTGACTTTTCCTTTTAATTGATGCCATTTTCCTGAAAAAATATCTTCGTTCATGAATTACCTCACTTAATTGGTTTGTGTTGCCTGTAATTTAATTTTTATTAAAAAATAATTATTATGTCAATTAAATAGTGATTAATAGTTTTAATATTATTTAATGTCTTTAATCATGAATTTGTGAAAAAACCGATGGAAAAGGGGGGTGAGAAAAATGGCAATGGCGACCAGGAAGATGACTCCGCTGAAAATAGCGTAAGATCCTGCAAAAAGTTTACCTTTTTCAGTCACTAGGGGGTCGACGGGACCCATGCCCGATAAGATCATGGCGGCATTCTCATAAGAACTTATCCAGTCCATCTCCTCAAAGGTATGATATCCCCATATGCCAATTAAGAGGGAAATAAGAATAATGCCTCCTCCTAAAAGAAGATTGCACATCATCCTTTTGACAAACTTAGAGAGCGGAAGTAAAGGTCGATAACGGCTTTCGTACATAGCCTTTATGTATCATAGAGTGAATTTTGTTTCAATTTTAAGGTTTCAGAATTTTGAAAATATTCGCGTATAATTATCGATCAACTACTTAAACAAGTTAATTTAGTTTAATTACAGTTGTTAGATTAATTTATATTGATATGTTAATTGTTTAATTTTATTATAAAAATAAAAGAACGAAATAAGAAATAGATAATTAAAGGGGGAAGCATGCGAGGTAAAGTAAGGGGGAATCCATGGTTAGATATCTGGGTTCGACCACGAGACACGATCAGACACATCGTTTCCACAAATCCTAAATATGGATTTCTCGCGCTATGTGCCTTGAATGGATTTCCAATGGCTATGAACTTTGCTCAAAGCATGTCATTGGGGCTAGCGCTTCCTACATGGGCTCTTATCATAGGAGCTTTCATCGTTTGCGGATTTTTAGGGTTCGTTAGCATCTCGTTGTCCAGTCTTTTGATCTTGTGGACAGGTAAGTGGATTGGTGGAATGGGAAATTATACCACGATCAGGTCAGCTGTAGCATGGTCAAATGTACCCAACTTCATCACTTCATTGACATGGCTTGCCTTACTCGCCGTATTTGGAGGACTGGTACTCAACCAAGGTTTTTCAGAAACATCGTTTGTCGGGTATCAGGCAGGGATTGTATTCATCATTTTTCTAATTCAGTCGATCGTCTCCATTTGGGGATTCATCATCTTATTGAAGACTGTAGCAGAAGTTCAAGAATTTTCAGTTTGGCGCGCTCTGCTAAACGTTGTTATCCCATTTATAATCGTGGTCGCATTGATCTGGTTAGTGGGGTGGTTGATATGGGGAACAAGTAGCATTGTAAAATAAAAGGGAGAAAATCATGTTTAAACATTTTGTTAATACCTCTAAAGGTGGGATTTTATCTTCCCTTTCAGCGTTGACGTTACTTATTACCCCTCAATTAATCGGAGCGAATAGCTCCATGAGTGAAGCTACGACTGAATTAGTAGCAAATCCAGCGCCTTGGAAAGAGTACAAATCGGTATGCGGAAAATGCACGATGAACTTCCCCAAGCAACCCGACCATCTCTCTGAAAAAATGAGACTCACTCAAGAGGGATTTGACCTTAAGTACGATGCTTACATTTCAGCAGCGGATCAACAGACAATTTATTTGCTCCTCATCGCTCAGTATCCTGAATTCGTAGATGAGACATTTGCTAGAATGAGCCTAGAGAGTTTTTTGAACGGGATTTTAACGCATAATCCCAACAACCAATTGATCTTTGCTGATCTTTCTTTGGTAGATGGTCACGAAGCTTTAGACTTTTTCATCCGCACAGGTGGAGTGTACTTTAAAGGTCGCGCTCTTATGGTTAAGAATAGCCTCTATCTCATGGCGATGGAATGCGAAGTTCAAAATTACGATGAAGGCAGTTACAATAGCTTCGTCAATTCGTTTCAGTTAAAGAAGTAACTGAGGAAGCAATTGCAAAACTCCACGCCACAGCAAAATCGTCCTTTTGAGCCATTTTGCTGTGGCGTGGAGTTTTGCAATTGCCTCTGAGACTCTGAGCTCACTTGTTGGGCTCAGAATGTATAACAGAGTTTGCCCTGTCCATAAGGCGCATCATCAAACTTGTAGTACTTTCCGTGATGGTTGTCGTGGTTTTTGATGAGAATCCAACCGCCGAAATTCCAACCGCCACCTACAATAAAGCTCACGCGCCTTGGTAAACAGTACTTCAAGTTGAGATCGACTCCTGTTGAAAAGATTTCAAAGATAGCCGCATGGTAATTGCCTATCCCTTCGTGAGCGCGGATAGGGAAACGGTAAGGCCGTCCAAAGGCAGAAGCTTCAGCATACACTGACCAATGATCGCCTAAGGTGTAGTCAACCGAAAGGTTGACGGGAAAGATCGCATTGATTTTCCAGCGGCATTCAGGTCTCCAGTCAAAACCAACAATGGGCAAGACATAGCCATTTTTAACCCCTCCATAACCATAAGCCCCGATATGGAGGCCTAGAGTTTTAGTGGATTGATAACGCCCCCATAACACGCCGTAATAAACGCCAGAATGTCCAAAATCCATTGTCGTCGCATCGACAGAAGTGGCTCCGCTGACAATCCAGCGCCAGCGGGTCTTAGAAGTGGAAATCCAGGCAACTGAAGCGTTGACAAAGTTGTAATCGTCTCCTCGAAAGCGGGGATTTTGTGGCCAATCAAAGCCGATGAACGAATATCCAACTTTCCAACTTAAAGCATTGTCCTTATTGAGAAAATGGGAATAATAGAGGTTGGCTTGCGCATCTTTGTATTTAGTGTGTGATCCTTCAATGGGATGGGTTCTGAATTTAGCTTTGCCTACCTGCCGGTATTCGGTTTCAAAATGGACGGGGCGCTCTGGGTCTAAAAACCCGTAGTTGGTGATCAGGACAAATGAGGAACACAGCAGATAAATCGGGAGCAAAAAAAAGCGCATCGAAACACTCCAAATAAAATTTATATAACTAACTCAAGTAGAAAAAGTAAAGTGTAGATATGGGTAAGGCATGGGAAGCTGAACAAGTTGTCGATCCTGATGTGGCTTTAATACTGATTCAGAAGCAATTTCCGGAATTGCATCCAGAAACCATTCGGCTCTTTGGCGTAGGATGGGATAATACCGCTTATCTCATCAATGACACCTATGTATTTAGATTTCCTCGGCGGCAGATAGCAGTTCCTTTATTAGAGGCTGAACGGATTGTCTTGCCTATGCTCGATCAGTTGCCGCTGCTGATTCCGCATCCACGATGGGCAGGGAAACCAACGCCGGATTACCAGTGGCCATTTTTAGGATATTGTTTATTACCGGGCAAGACAGCTTGTCGCGCGGCTTTGTATAAGAGTGAAAGGATGGAGTTAGCCGTTCCTCTAGCCCAATTTTTAGCAGCACTGCATGCCGTTCCTGTGTCGTCTATCATGCAACAGGCTCTAGGTGGGTATACATTGGAAAAGCTCAATGGGCCCAAATTGATCGCGGCTATAGTGAAGAATCTGGCTGAATTGGTGTTTGTGGGGCTGATAGAAAGCAGCCAGCCCTATCATGAGCTCCTTGAAAGCTTTGAGGATGTTCGAGCAGAGCAGAAATCCAAACTCGTCCATGGCGATCTGTATGCAAGGCATCTTCTAGTCGATGAAGACAACCGATTATGCGGGGTAATCGATTGGGGGGATATTCACATCGGAGATCCGGCAGTTGATCTCTCGGTAGCTCATAGTTTTTTACCCAAAGAATCTCACGATCTCTTCCGCAAGACCTACGGGGACATTTCTGAAAAGACATGGCAGCTGGCTCGTCTTAGAGCCTTGTACAGCAGCGTTCTCTTAGCAGTTTTCGGCTACCACTCAGGGGATGAAGTGATCAAACATGAGGGACTTCGGGCTCTACATAGTTTAATCGATTGGCCCTAAATCTGTTGTTAGTGTAAATAAAAATTTTAACGACGGTATTTTGAGGAAGGTCGGCACTATGAAGTATCTATATGAATTTATTGGCACATTTTTTTTAGTGTTTACAGTGGGCATGACAGTATTAGGACCTAATGCGGTGGGCTTGATGGCTCCCTTGGCGATTGGAACTGTTTTGGCTGTGATGATTTATGCAGGGGGACATATTTCCGGGGGACATTACAACCCGGCGGTATCTCTAAGTGTTTATGTGCGAGGGAAATTATCTTCTAAAGATCTCGGACTCTATTGGATCGTGCAGTTTGCGGCAGCCGTGGTCGCGGCTTACCTCACGATGTATTTAAAAGGCTTTCCTCAGACCACTCCGATGCCCCTGGATGCTGTGAAAGCTCTGCTGGCAGAGTTCGTGTTTACCTTTGCTCTTTGCTATGTGGTCTTGAATGTAGCCACTGCAAAAGAGACTAAAGGTAATAGCTACTTCGGTTTAGCCATTGGCTTGACAGTGTTTGCCGGGGCTTGCGCTGTGGGTGCGGTTTCTAGTGCGGCATTTAATCCAGCCGTTGCTTTTGGCATGAATATCATGAATTTTAGCCTCTGGTCCAATTTCTGGATCTTCATCGTAGCGAATTTCTTAGGCGGCCTCTGTGCGGCCTGGGTGTTCAAAGCAACTCACAAAAACGCATAATCCTTCATAATTCTTAAGTCTAGGGTTCCTCTTCTTAGGGGATCCTTAGCTTCATATGTCTCTTAAAATCAGCTAGATGTGAAAAATTAACGAAAAAGTAGAGTAAAAAAACAATAAAATGTGTAGAATCAATGGTTATACGTTTGTTACTTCTTCTTAATAGAAGGGTTACAAAAGTAGTCTTAAGAATTCCTCTTAAGAAATTTAGAAAATACAAACGGAGAAGTTTACGTGTCTAACAAATCAAAAGGTACAATCAAGTTTTTCAATTCACAAAAAGGTTTCGGATTCATCACACCAGACAATGGCGGACAAGATTTATTTGTTCATACGAGCAATGTTGACGGCGATCCAAAATCTTTGAGAGAAGGCCAAAAAGTTGAATATGTAGAAAGACCAGGTCGCAAAGGTCCTGAAGCTACAGAAGTCAATCCTCTGTAATTGCTTTTTACTGAAGATCTTGACTAGTACCCCATTTGTTTGGGGTATTTTTTTTTATCCAATGACAAATTCTCGGACAGGTTTTCCTCCTATCAGATGCTCTTGAATGATGCGCTCAAGTACAGCTGGCGTGCAGGAGTGATACCAAATCCCTTCAGGATACACGACCGCAATCGGTCCACGCATACAAAGCCTTAAGCAATTCACTTTGGAACGATAGATCACATCCGCTTCTGTTAGGTTTAGTTCTGACAGTCTCTTTTTTAGATAATCCCATGATTCTAACCCTATCTCTCGCGAGCAGCAACGAGGTTGACTGGCGTCAGCGCATAAAAAAATATGCCGCTTGATATTCGCTATGCCAAGCTGTTCGATTTTGGCTTTAAATTGTTCTTCCATAGTCACCAAAGTTTCATTCATGTTATACAAAAATCATGAAGAAAAGCAAGCAATGGGAAGTGTACATCATTCAGGCTCGATCGGGCAAGCTGTACACGGGTATCACTAATGACTTGGACCGACGCTTTGCAGCTCATCAAGTGGGACGCAAAGGGGCGCGCTTCTTCCGTTTTTCCAAACCGGAAAAAATTCTCTTTCGCGAATCGCATCCGGGGAGGTCTGAAGCATCCAAGCGAGAAAGCGAAATCAAAAAAATGAAGCGATCGCAGAAGTTGAAATTATTTAACTGAGAACCTATGAGTTCTTTTAAAATCAATACCTTGCATGTGTAAGCCTTATTTTTTGAATAGCAACGATTGCAAGGGGGCCGTGCCAGCAAAGGCATTGTCAAAGGCAACTTGGAAAGTACCGGTCTTGGGTTCCATCACAACGCGATGTGTAGTCAGCCAATTGTTGACAAATGGTAAGGCTAGTGCTTCTTGTAAGGGTTTATTTTCCCTTCTGTGGAAAAATTGATCTAATTGTTGTTGACGATCTGAACTATGGTGCATATCGCAACGAGGCTGAGGATTGTAGCAATAGTTGAGAGTGACAAGAGGTTGATTATCTGCTAGCTGACGAGTAGTGTGCGTTTCTTGGTAAGACTGGTAAAAGTGAAAGGATTTTGCGCTGTCACGATCAGCAATAGTTAGATGATAAGGTCCCAAAGGAGAGTTCATGCTTACAAATCGATCAACATCTGCGGTAGTGCGGCAGCGCTCCAAACAGGCTCTATTAAATAGTGATGCCGGCATCCCCCTTATTTCACGAGTATAGCCAGAACAAACGTTCATAGCTAAAGCAAGCCCATGATCATTCATACCAGTCAAAGTTCCTACCAAACCTGGAATACCCACTTCAAGAGTGCTATGACCCTTTTTGGCAGATTGACGATTGATCAAAAGACTATTGGAACCAGCTAGGCCGAAAGAGGGCCAATCCATGTTCCTTGCAAAAACCATCCCTTGTTGAGGATCACGATCTACAATTGCGGTACATGCCACAGCGGATTCTTGTCCCGCTTGTGATGTCTGATGTTCTAAAAGACTTGGATCGAAATGCAAAGAGTCTGGCATTAAATGTAAAAGAAGGATGTCGTCCACACTCAATTTTTTGGGGAATTGTAAAGAATGTTTTTTTGACCATTCTTCATAGCCGGCAACAATTCCTTGCATTTCAATGAAGTAGTCAGCCGGAATCGTACTGCGGATTTTTTCCAAGGTCTTGGGAAGTTCAGAGGCTCGTTTCTGATGTGCCAACGTATGCATAATTAGGTCTAAACGTTTTGTTAGTTTGTTGATGGCATTTCCACAGAGATATCCGTGGGCATAGCCTGATTTAAAGGAGTCATCCGAATTGAGTGTAAGAACTGGTACGTCGCCCAAATAAAATAATTTTCCGCCTTCACATTCTCCAGGTGTAAATACGTGATCTTTCATGTCATGGTGGGGAGGTATGAGAATGTCGAGAGTATATAGGGCTGCAGATGAGGCTGTCGTAAGAGCCGTACCTGAAAGCGCAAGACCTATCACCGCGCCTGTAGTTAAGAGAGGTGCTGAAAGAGGAATAGCTACAAGCATGCCAATTCCTGTAAGAAGTGAGGCTATTTCAATGACTTTGACTGCTGTAGGATTTTCGTGGATCCAAAGCTTAGTTTTTTCAAGCCCGGCTACATCTCGATGAGAAGAAGGTAGTGAAATGGAATTTTGAATACTCATTTAGTTCCCCTATTGTTTATAATGCGTTAATTGTAATCGATTGTTAATATAATGTAAATTAGTAGTTATTTTTTATTGTTAAGTGTGTTTAGTTTGTGAATTTATATGTTATGTGAATTAAACTAAATAAAATTGAAGAATGGGTGAAGTTTCATCCAAATATTAAAACCACCCGCTCGCTGCGCTCACTAGAGAGAGGAGGACACAGAGGGCTTCGCCGCAAATGCTTGTTTTTGCGGCGAAGCCCTCTGTGTCCTCCTCTCTCTAGTGAGCGCAGCGAGCGGGTGGTTGAAAAATATTTTTGGTTCATCCGACAAATGAGTACCTCTAGCAGGTAAAGGGCATTAAGCTTACCCACAAGTCCTAACCAACTATTAACCCAACTTGCCCCCTATCCTCCCTTAGACGCGTAAGCGAGATAGGTAAGATGCAAGATTCGTGAGGAAGCCAAGGTAGTTCACCTTGGCGACGAACGAAGCGCAGCAGATTGCCTGTCGCAGCTCGCGGATAAAGGAGGATAGGGGGCAAGTTGGGTTATTACCCATAAATCAACTGTGAAACTTGTATTTGGAAGACTTCTTTTTTACCACCCGCTTTGCTAGAGAGCACAGAGTTCACAGAGAGCGGCTTCGTCGTCTTTTTCTTTTGTGACGACGAAGCCGCTCTCTGTGAACTCTGTGCTCTCTAGCGAAGCGGGTGGTAAAAAAAGGAAATAAGCCCCCATGAATCTAGGTACGCATTTGTCGGATGAGCCATATTTTTTGGTAAACAGTTTGTTTTATCAAGAGATCCTATGAGTAAAAAAGTTATGGGTAAAAGTATGATTATGGAGGCAATTGCAAACAAGAAAGAGGGATTTTTCGGGACTAATGTAGCAAGCGCTTCTATTGCTATAATAACTTGATTACCAATAAGTTCTGGTCGTCAAAAGGTAATATTTCTAAAAAACTAATAATAAAAATTTTAATCTTTAAATAAAATGATATTATTGCAATAATTAAATGTAATAAATGAACTTTCAGTTAAGAGGTTTAATAGTGTCATTATCCGGCTTACTTTCTTTACAATTAGATCCTTTAACTATACAAGCGACAGCGCAGCCAGAGTCTGTGCTTGCCTCTTCTTTACTCTCATCTCTAAACTCACAATCGACCCTTTCAAAAACTACACCTAAGCAGGCAACAACTGCCATAGAGGCTATCTCTAAATCTAGAGACATTTTCGGAGATACAAGAGGCGCTTTAGGACATATAGCAAGCTTCCTTTCTATTCAAGAAATAGGCATCGTCCGTAGTGTATGCAAAGCTTCGAGTAAGCTATCTCCCGTTAAGGATGGCTTTCTAGATCTTTCTGGACTGCCCAATTTATCGAATGACGCTCTTAAAACCATTCTTCATGAAGCAAGAGCAAGTGGTACTGCCATTACCTCTATCAATCTATCTAATTGCAAGAACATCACAGATGCTGGCCTTGCCCATCTATCAGAACTCACACTCTTAAGCTCACTTGATCTAAGCGGGTGCCCTGGCATCAGAGGTGTTGGCTTTGCCTATCTATCAAAACTCACATCTTTAAGATCACTTAATCTCAGCGGATGCAGAATCACAGATGCTGGCCTTGCCTATCTATCAGAACTCAAATTTCTAAGATCACTTAATCTATCTAATTGCACGGACATCACAGATGCTGGCCTTGCCCATCTATCAAAACTCACATCTTTAAGATCACTTAATCTCAGCGGGTGCATTCGGATCAGAGATGCTGGCCTAGCCCATCTATCAGAGCTCAAATCTCTAAGATCACTTAATCTAAGAGGGTGCTTTAAGATCGCAGATGCTGGCCTTGCCCATCTAATAACTCTCACATTTCTAAGATACCTTGATCTCAGAGGATGCAGCAGCAACATCTCAGATGCTGGCGTTGCCCATCTACTAACCCTCCCATCTCTATACTTACTTAATCTCAACTGGCTTAACACAAACATCACAGATGCTGGCTTTGAGCATCTAGGACTAAAGTTTGCACTAGAATGCGCGCGGGGGCCCCCAAGCTACTTGCGTTGTATAACTAAACCTGTTTTGGAGTCGGTTTAAGTTGGTTTGCCAGCCGCTTAAGCGGTTGGCATGAAACACGTGTGAAGAGGCAATTGCCTCATTTAACTAATTGTACGCCACCGAGCATGCGCAAAATTTCTGCTTCACGCTCTTTTTTGGTGAGAAGCTTGATGTGGGTGCACGTGCGACCGTCTACTTCTTGTTTTTGGACTGAGAAGTGGGTATCAGCTTTAGAGGCAACTTGAGGGAAGTGGGTGATGCAGATCACCTGTCTCGTTTTTCCCAGTTCAGCAAGTTTTTCTCCGATACTCGTCGCTGTTTTTCCACCGACGTTGGCGTCGATTTCATCAAAGATCATCGTAGGTGTAAGGTTTTTATCGGCGAGCGCAATCTTAATGGCCAAAAACAAGCGGGACAATTCTCCTCCGCTAGAATGCTCTTTGACAAGAGCGGGCTGTTCACCGGGATTGGCTTTTAACCAGAACAGTACGAGATCATCTCCTTCTCGATTGCGCGATTGAGGCCGCAATTCGATCAACACTTCTGCTTTGGACATGTTGAGGGATTGAAGATGAGCAGAAAGGATAGTTTGCAAGGTGGCCGCGCTAGCTCGTCGTTTTGTCGTGAGTTGTTGAGCGAGGTAGGTGGTTTTTTTTTCAGTTGCTTGCCACTGTTTTTCGCACTCTTGCACGTGTTCATTGAGATTTTCAAATTCGGAAAGCTCACTGAGAGTCTTCTGTTTATGTGCATGGATAGCAGTAACGGTCGCTCCATACTTTTTTTTCAGCCGCGAGATAGCGCTAAGACGGGTTTCTAAGTGCTGGAATACGCGGGGATCTTGCTCTAAGTTGGCCTGATAGGAATCGAATTGCGCATGAGCTTCTTGCAGGGAGATGAGGGTTTGTTCGATGAAGGAACAAGGTTCTAGGAGAGCAGGATCGAGTTGGGTCAGAGACTCTGCTACTTTGCGCACACGGTTAAGTTGACCCATCACAGAGGGGTGATTATCGGAAAGGGTGTCCAAGATCTCTTTAAGCTTTTCTCCAATCTCTTGGGAATGAGCTAGCCGCTGGTACTGTTGGAAGAGCTCTTCTTCTTCTCCTTCTTTTAAACCAATTGCATCGATTTCTTGGAGTTGATGACGCAGGAGATCTTCAGATTGTGCAAAATGGGTTTCTTTGCCTTTTAATTCATCCAAACGAGCTTTGAGCTCTTGTTCTTTTTTTAATGAGGCTTGAAAGAGAATAAGATCTTCTTGCAAGGAGCCGAATAGATCGATTAGGTGGCGTTGGTATTCCGATGTGCGCAATAATTGGTTAGCATGCTGTCCAATGAAGTCGATGAGTTCTTGTCCCACTTTTTGTAAAAAGGGGAGGGGAACTAGCTGACAGTTGATGTAGGCGCGGTTTTTCCCCTCGAGAGAGAGCTCTCTTCTAATGATGAGTTCCTCATCCATAGAGAGACCCGCCTCGTTCAAGAGAAGGTGCACTCTGGGAAGCGAGGAGATGTCAAATACAGCTTCTACAATGGCTCGTTCTGTGTGTTGGCGGATCAAGGATGTCTCTGCGCGTGCTCCTAAAGCAAGTCCTATCGCTTCAATGATAGCAGTCTTTCCAGCGCCAGTTTCCCCTGTAACGATATTGAGGTGATTGCCAAATGAGATTTCAGCTTTTTCAACGAGGACAAAATTAGTCAAAGAGAGATGTTTGATCACCTAGAGTCCTCTAATACTTCTTCTCTTGTCTTGAAATGGAGTTTAGCAACCGTCTCTAAAATACCTGGGCCATGTTTGGAAACAAGAGCCTTTCCTGCTGCTGTCACTTGTTTTGATGCCCCTTTAGGAAGAACCAATCCTACTTCATCTCCTAATTTTGCGATCCCTTCAACAAACGCTGCGCGCGCTAAAATGGAAGCTGCGGCTACGACGGGGTCTGATTCCCCTTTATGCCTTTGAGTTAAATGGGTGGAAAGCTTTTTTTGTTTCAACGCATTTTCTACGACATCCTCGCTGGCAAACTGGTCGATGGTGACATCGATGCAACCGGTTTTTTCTACAAGCTCGGCAATTGCTGTGGCGTGGCCCCAAGCTAAAAGGCGATTGAGGTTGCGGAATTTCCCATACAGTTCGTTATATTTTTTAGGAAAAAGACGCACGACAGAGTAGGGACAAATCTTTTGAATTTTGAATTTCAATTCTAAGATGGTCTTATCTGACATCGTTTTACTGTCTTTCACACCGATCTTTAGAAGATCTTTGATCTTAGCTTCGTCAGCATACACGCCGGCAATGCATAGGGGGCCAAAAAAATCCCCTTTCCCCGCTTCATCGATCCCGATATGGGGCTTGAGGTCGACTTTTGCTTCTTGCACTTCAGGATAGGAAAAGGCGAGGGTTCCTAATATCTCGGGTTCAAGATAAAAGTGAATGAAATCTTCCATTCCTTTTCCCTGGACAGTTAATTTGCCCGAAGAGTAAAGAGTACAAGAGATCCCATTCTTTTGCGCTGCGAAGAGTGTATAGGGGGGCGTTGCTAGTTTAAATCCCTGTTCGATAAGGTCGCTGCGCAATTTTTCTGCGAGTTTTAAATCGATGGTGGCGACGAAACAAGATTTTTTATTAGATGTCATAGGCACATTTTTACATTGATTTCGAAAAAAAACAAGATAATATTGGTTGTGGTAAGTGCCAAACTCTGTTTGAGACAGAGGGTGGAATCATTTGGAGGATTATGAGTGAAGAACTCAAACGTGTGGGCGCAGCATTCAAAACGAAACGCAAAGAACTGAATTTTTCTTTAAAGGAAGTAGAAAACTCCACGTCCATTCGCTCTAGTTATCTCGAAGCGATTGAAGAGGGGATGATCGATCAACATATTTCTGGAGTCTATGCGATTGGATTCATGAAGCAATATGCCAATTTTCTCGGTATCGACATCGATAGCATGATTCGAGACAATCCTCAAGCCTTTCGCATGCCCACTGAAAAACACGATTTTTCCTACGGGATTGGGACATTGGAGATGAGAGGCAGCATGGGAGGCGGTGTGAAGTGGTTACCTAATGTTCTTTGGGCAGGAGCTGCGGCTATCCTATTGGTCATTGCATGGTACCTAGCTAAGTTTCTCGGAATTCTATAGCCAGCGCGTAGCTTATGGGGACACCAGCACACACTAATCGCTTGATTCATGAAAAATCACCTTATCTTCTTCAACATGCACATAACCCCGTAGATTGGTATCCATGGGGTCAAGAGGCTTTTGATGTCGCTAAGCAACAGGACAAACCTGTTTTTTTGTCTATTGGCTATGCCACTTGTCATTGGTGTCATGTCATGGAAAGAGAATCGTTTGAAAATGCTGAGATCGCCCAGTTGATGAACGAGGCGTTTGTGAATATCAAAGTCGATCGTGAGGAATTACCCGAAATCGATAGCCTCTACATGGAGTTTGCTCAGGCTTTAATGTCCTCAGCAGGGGGCTGGCCTTTAAATATCATTTTAACTTCTGAAATGAAACCGGTTTTTGCCATGACCTATCTTCCTCCTGTCAATAAGAGAGGATTGATTGGCATGACTCATTTTATCCAGCACATCCGTCAAATTTGGACGAGCAATGATCGTCAACAACTTCTGGATCAAGCGGACAAAATCGTAGAGATCTTTCAAAAAATGCCCAATGCGTCAGGTCAAGAGCTTCCCTCCGTCCAAACTGTCAGGATAGGCAGTGAATTGATGTATGAATTTTCAGACCCTGTGCATGGCGGTGTGAAAGGGGAACCTAAATTCCCTATGAGTTACCAAACTGTTTTTTTATTGGAATACGCGCGTTTAGTAGGGGATAGTCGAGCTCTTTTTTGTGCAGAATTAACCTTAGACAAGATGCAGCGAGGAGGGATTTACGATCATTTGGGAGGAGGATTCTCTCGCTATGCAGTTGATGAGCGATGGATGGTTCCTCATTTTGAAAAAATGCTCTATGATAATGCTCTGATGGCAGAAGCCTATCTCGAAGCGTGGAAATTCACAAAAAAAGAGAGTTATAAAGAAACCTGTCACGCTATCTTGGACTACATTCTGCGTGAAATGACCCATACAGAAGGGGGATTCTTTTCTGCCCAAGATGCCGATTCCGATGGGCATGAAGGGTTATTTTATACATGGATTCCCTCTGAGATACGCGAAGTCTTGGGGACAAAGAATGCTGAACTATTTTGTGCCTTTTACGGCGTAACGGAAGAAGGGAATTTCGAAGGAAGAAGCGTTCTTCATATGCCTCTTTCTGTAGAGGAGTTTGCCGAAGAACACCGCCTTCAACCTGCCGATTTGAAGCTTCAACTAGCTCAATGGCGAGCTGAGTTATTAAAGAAGCGCGCGTTTCGTTCAGCCCCTTTCAAAGATGACAAGATCATCACCTCGTGGAATGCTATGACGATCGGTGTCATGGCCAAAGCGGGAGCATATTTGGATCAAAATAAGTACACGCAAGCTGCGATCCACGCTGTGACATTCATTCAAAAGCATCTTTGGAAAGATGGATATTTATTGCGCCGATGGCGCGATCAAGAAGCGAGGTTCAAGGCAGGGCTAGATGATTATGCTTTCTTAATCAAAGCGCTTTTAACCCTGTTCGATCAAGGTCTTGGTACCTCATGGCTGGAGTGGGCCATTCAACTTACAACACTTCTTGAAAAGGAGTTCAAAGCAGATAAGGGCGCTTTTTACTACAAGCCTGAAGAGCCTTGCCTGCTGCTGAGAAAATGTGAATTTTACGATGGCGCTGAACCTTCTGGAAATGCTGTTCATGCTGAAAATTTGATCCGGTTGTTCCAGATCACCAACCAAGAGAATTATCTCAAACAAGCTGAAGATATCCTTAAGGCAGCTAAATTGTACATGGAAACATACCCACCTGGCGCCTGTTATCATTTAATTGCGCTCAGTCGGTACTTTGATTTGAAAGCTCCCACTCTTGTGATCGCTCTAGATGAAGAGAAGAGTTTAGAAAAGGAGATCAAGGCGGTTTTAGCCTCCCACGCTTGTCTTCATTTACAGCCCGTGTGGAAGGCCATGGATGACAAAGTATTGCCAACTTTGATCATTTCCTTGGTTGATAAAAAACCGGTTGATGGTCAGACTGCGGTTTATGTTTGCCGACAGGACCGTTGCGAAGCTCCTTTGTTGAGCAAGGATGAGATTGTGAAAATGCTCCAACATTTATAACGCGAGGATAAGGATGACTGCAACTCAGGTTGGCGACTATGTGCTGTTAAAAGAAATGGGACCCGGAGCCTTAGGCGTAGCCTATCTCGCTGAACACGCCTTACTCAAACGCCGCTGTGTAGTGAAACTCTTACCTGAAGAGCTCAGCCGACAGCCCGATTTCATCACTCGCTTTGAACAGCAGATTGCCCAACTTTCTCACCTAGATCATCCCCACATTGCCAAGATTCATAATGCCACTACGGCGGATGGATTCTACTGCATCGTCATGGATGCTGTGCTCGATCCTCAAGGGGAGAGTGTATCTCTCGCTCAGTTCATGCAAAAAAAGCACTACGAATTATCAGAAGAAGAGATCTTTCGCATCGCTTCTCAATTAGCGCAAGCTCTCGATTACGCGCATCATGGCAACTCAATGGAAGAACCTCTGGCGCATGGCATGATCAAACTCAACAACATCGCCATGAAAGAAACCAAAGAGGGGATTCATGCTGTTTTTACCGATTTTGGTTTAGCAAAGATGATTGGACCCGCTGCGCTCTTTAGTCGCACGTTTTATCACGTGTCAAAATCCCTAGGTCAAGGGATCGGGATTGACAGTGGACTTGGAGAAGTGGAACAGTACGCGCTCGTAGAGCTAGACAAAGCAGCCAAGCTCAGGCACTCTTTTTGTCAAAACTTTGCCTTCATGGCCCCTGAACAGAAATCGCAGGGCTCGATCCATCCCAAAACAGACATCTACTCATTTGGTGTGCTTCTCTATTACCTACTTCTAGGTGAATTTCCCGAAGGGTATTTTGATTTACCCTCTAAACGATTGGGAGAATTGAAATGGAATTGGGATCTTCTCATTTGCAAATGTCTTCAAACAGATCCTCATAAAAGGCCTGATTTGCTCTCAGATAAACTCGATGAGCTTCTCGTTAAGCCCTCCTCTCAAGCTCGTCAGCAATTGCAAAGAATGCGTCAGGTAGCCGAAGAAGCTAAACCTCTTTTAAAACCTCAGGAAATTGTGCGTCCTTCCTTTGATGCAGATCCTGGTGCCGTTTTTCAAATTGACACGGCAGTTGCTCCTTATAAGCCCAAAATCCAAGAGCACCGCGAGATCGAGCCTCTCTTAAATGAGATGGTCGTGATCCCAGCCAATACCTACTATCGAGGCAGCAACCATGGAGGGCGCGATGAAATGCCCCGACATACCATTTATCTTTCCTCATTTGCTCTCGATATCCATCCGGTGACCAACGAACAGTTTGTCCGCTTTTTAGAGGCGATGGGGGGAGAGAAGGATGTTAACAATAACGACATCATCCGCCTGCGCGAAGCGCGTATCAAACGCAGTGGAGGAAGCCTGGTGATTGAATCGGGTTATACTAAGCATCCCGTTGTAGGAGTCACTTGGTATGGTGCTGTGGCTTATACCAAATGGATCGGTAAACGATTGCCCACGGAAGCTGAGTGGGAAGTTGCTGCGTACGGAGGATCTGAAGATCACATCTTCCCCACAGGAGCTAACATTGAACGCGCCCAAGCTAATTACTTTAGTTCTGATACCACGCCTGTGATGAGTTATCCACCTAATGCCTATGGTTTGTATGATCTAGGGGGTAATGTTTACGAGTGGTGCCAGGACTGGTACGACTACCATTACTACGATATCTCAGTCCAAGAGCCCAATCATCCCAAAGGGCCTCATCAAGGGGTATACCGCGTACTGCGCGGTGGATGCTGGAAAAGCTCAAAAGAAGACATGCGTTGCGCTCATCGACACCGCAATAATCCCGGTGTCATGAATGGCACATATGGATTCCGCTGCGCTGCTGACGTAATTGTCGATGCTTGATCTAAATTGCCTCTAACAACAATCATTCAACCTTGGGTTGATCTTGCAGAATAAGTAGGAAGAACTCGATTCTTGATCACCTCGATCACAGCAAGCCTAAAACGTGATGGATCATCGAAACGATGTAATTCTCCCCATTTCTCGCCCCCTTTTGGGTGAGGGGCTAGTTGATAAACTTGGCCGAAAATAGCATTCCTTGTCTCTTCCGGTAACTCATTTAACAAATGATCGATTTGCTGATTCGTGGCATTCGATTGATTGATGAGATCAAGTAAGGGATCAATCGATAGTTCTTTAAAAAGACCTGGACGTGACATATTCAAAATAGCAAGAGCTTGCGCTAATCTCAGACGATGCAAATCAAAATAACGATTGTTTTCACCCCATTTATCACCGCCTTTTGGCTGTGAAGCCAACATATAGATGTAATAATCCATTCTATCTCTGAATGCGACGTCTTTAAATTCGATCGGAATTAGGTTCGCCTTAAATGCTTTTTCAGCATCAAAGGAAATCCCCGAACAACCTAGATTAAGTGAGCTTAAGAGTGTGAGTTTTGATAGATGGGCAAGGCCGGTATCTCTGATGTTATAGCAGTAGCTTAGATCAAGTGAGGTTAGAGATGTGAGTTTTGGTAGATGGGCAAGGCTAGAATCTGTGATGCCATAGCACCATTGTAGATCAAGTGCGCTTAAGAGTGTGAGAGTTGCTAGATGGGCAAGGCCAGCATCTGTGATGTTTTCGCAGTGGCTTAGATTAAGTGAGCTTAAGAGTGTGAGAGTTGCTAGATGGGCAAGGCCAGCATCTGTGATGTTTTCGCAGTGGCTTAGATTAAGTGAGCTTAAGAGTGTGAGTTTTGATAGATGGGCAAGACCAGCATCTGTGATGTTCTTGCAGCAGCCTAGATAAAGTGAGGTTAGGGATGTGAGAGATGATAGATGGGCAAGGCTAGCATCTGTGATGCCATAGCACTGTTTTAGATTAAGTGAGGTTAGAGATGTGAGAGATGATAGATGGGCAAGGCTAGAATCTGTGATGCCATAGCACCATTGTAGATCAAGTGAGCTTAAGAGTGGGAGAGTTGCTAGATGGGCAAGGCTAGCATCTGTGATGTTTCGGTACTCTGTTAGATTAAGTGAGGTTAGAGATGTGAGTTTTGATAGATGGGCAAGGCCAGCATCTGTGATGCCATAGCACTGTTTTAGATCAAGTGAGGTTAGAGATGTGAGGTTTGATAGATGGGCAAGGCCAGCATCTGTGATGTTTTTGCAGTGGCTTAGATTAAGTGAGGTTAGAGATGTGAGAGATGATAGATGGGCAAGGCCAGCATCTGTGATGTTTTGGCACCATTGTAGATCAAGTGAGGTTAGAGATGTGAGTTTTGATAGATGGGCAAGGCCAGCATCTGTGATGTTTTTGCAGTAGCTTAGAGTAAATGGGCTTAGATTAAGTGAGGTTAGAGATGTGAGAGATGATAGATGGGCAAGGCCAGCATCTGTGATGTTTCGGTAATCTGTTAGATTAAGTGAGGTTAGAGATATGAGAGATGATAGATGGGCAAGGCCAGCATCCGTGATGTTCTTGCAACTAGACAGATTGATAGATGAAATGCGACTGCCACTTGCTTTATCAAGAATGATTTTAAGATCACTATCCGATAAATTGGGCAGTCCAGAAAGATCTAGACAGCCGTCGTTGACGAGAGATAGGTTACGCCAAGCTTTGCATACATGATGGACGCGAATTATTTGTTTAGCAGGAAGGAAGCTTAATATACGTCCGAAAACGGCGCTAGGGATAGCCTGTATGCCAGGCGTTGAGTCTTTAGGTGTAGTTTGTGAAGGGGTAGATGAAGGGGCCAGTACAGGCGCTGGCTGTGCTGTCGGTTGTAAAGTTAATGGAACTAAAGATAATGACATTGTTAAATTTCCTAATTTTTTATTTTAATAATTCATATTTTATCTATAAACTAATTTTATTTCAATAAATAAAATGTTATTTTGACATTTCCGTTTAACGTTAACGTAAATAAAATATTATTTATTACAACTCTTTGCGTTAAAAAAAAACAATGCAACAATCTCAACTTTTTAAATAAAATATTTTATTGAAAATATGTTTTATGCTTTTGATGTTTATTATTTTTTTTAATAAAAAAACAACAAATCCATATAGAAATAAAAAACTATTCAGTTAGAATACCCGCTGTTTGTTTTTAAAATGATCAACATGGATATAAATTATGAGCAGTCCTTTATCAGCAGTTTCTTCAGTTAAACCTTCAGAAATTTCTACGCCCCTTCGAAGTTATTCAACTTTGGATAAATCCTTTCTTACACGTATCCAAGGATTTCTTACAGAAAAAGAAGCTAGTGTACTCCCCTCTGTATGCCGGGGTTGGAAAACTCAATTGCATGGATCAAAACCTCAATTGCAAGAACCTTTACCCAAATTCGTTAATTTAAGTGATCCAGCGGTTCTTAAAACCTATCTTGATGAAGGCTCTCGAACAAAAAGAGGGGGACAGTCAGCGATGGAGATAGTGGGTCGGGTTTATGAGGCTAGACATCGAGCGGTCGCGGAGACAACCAAATATGGACTAGTTTTCCCTATGAATCCTGAAGTGATGGCTCATGTGATGAAGCAAGTTAAAGGCAAAACAGTGTTAGAAGTTGGAGGTGCTAGCGGAGAGCATTCCATTCTTATGGCATTTGCCGGAGCAAAACAAGTTTTTGTCAACGATCTAGAGTCTGAAGAAATGGAGATGTTTGAGAAATTGCGAAGAAAGATTCCTTCTCAGATAGGGCAAAAATTAGTTTCTATGCCGGGGGATTGTCTAAAGTTAGTGGAGAAGAACCCGGAACTGGCTAAGAAAATGGATGTGATATTGGGCAGAAATTTGCTACACTTCTTCAACAAACAGCAACAAGAAGAATTTTTTAAACTCATTAAGCAACTGCTTGCCCCAGGTGGACAAGCTATTTTTGTAGTCAACTCAGTTTATTCTCACAGGGATCGAGAAGCCTTTGAAAAGAATTCCAATTCTGTCTGTTTTTCTACGATCAATGTAAGCTTAAATGAGGGGCAGAAACCTATCTCTACTCTTTATGTCAGTGTTTCTCCTTGTAAAGAACCCGTAGATACGGATGAGTTACTTACGTTCAAAGCTTTCCATCTCTATACAAGAAGGAAGGTCGGGCAGAAAGGGGATAAATGGGAAGTCGATAACAATGCATTCCAAGCCATTGATGCCGTTCACCGGCCTAAAATTCAAGAAGGAGTTAAGAAGGTGAAAGAGGTTATGCGTAATATCTATGCGGGAAGCATCAGAGTGGTTTTGAATACCGCTAAACTTTATTGTAAAGATACTTTGAAAGAACTTTTTGAAAGTCAAGGATTTACTGTTCAGTCGACATTTGTCGAAGGCGGAGATGGACATGTATTATCCGATAGCCAAGATCTCTTTGAGGAAGGGCGACTAGTGGGAATCATTGTCACCCTCTAGTTCAAATTGGATAGCTTTTCCCTTTGAGTCAGTTTCTGATTCTTGCAGTTAAAAACAGGCATTGAGATAATGCCTGTTTATTGAGGCAATTGCAAACTCCACGCCACAGCAAAATCGCCCTTTTGAGCCATTTTGCTGGGTCGCGGAGTTTTGCAATTGCCTCTATTATTAAGGGGATTCGAAATGAAGCTGCTACTTTCTAAGCCACGGGGATTTTGTGCTGGTGTCGATCGCGCTATTGAAACGGTTGAAAAAGCGATTGCGTTATGGGGAGCTCCCATCTATGTCAAACATGAAATTGTTCATAACAAGCACGTTGTAGAGGATCTAAGGCGCAAAGGGGCGATTTTCATCGAGGATCTCGATGAAGTGCCTTTGAATGCTCGCTTGATCTATTCAGCGCATGGGGTTTCTCCCGCTGTGAGGGAAAAGGCAAAGATAAGAAATTTGATCGAGATCGATGCGACATGCGGTCTTGTAACAAAAGTTCATTCGGCAGTCAAGCGCTATGCAAAAAAAGGTTATCAGATTATTTTGATCGGTCATCGCAACCATGTGGAAATCATCGGGACTGCAGGTGAGGCTCCTGAGTTGACGACCATCGTTGAAAATGTCAATGATGTTGAAAAACTCAACTATCCCATGGATCAGAAGCTCTTTTATACCACTCAGACGACACTCAGCTTAGATGATGTGAGGGAAATAACAGACGCCTTAATTAAGAAATACCCTCATGTCGAAACGCTTCCTAGCTCTTCGATTTGTTATGCAACGACAAACCGCCAAATGGCCTTGCGTCAAATTACCGATGAAGCGCAGCTTGTCCTCGTGGTAGGGGACCCTAAAAGTTCCAACTCTAATCGTTTACGCGAAGTGGCTGAGGTAAGGGGAGTTCCTTCTTACTTAATCAATAGTGAACATGAAATTTCTCAAGAATGGTTGAAGGGTGTGCAAGCTATTGGGATGACAGCTGGTGCTTCGACTCCAGAAGATGTCGTTCAGCGTTGCATCGAGCGATTAAAGCTCTTAGGTGTTAAAGAAGTGGAAGAGGTGGTTTATACAGTTGAGGATGTCGTATTCCAGTTGCCTCAACAAGTGCTGACGGTAGTCAATGCATCATGAGTTTTTAACCTCGATAGGACAATCTCATCTTAATAGCTGTCATCCTCAAGAGATTCAGGCGTTGATGCAAAGCTGGGAGGGAGGACCTCTTGTTCAAGGCATGAAGATCACTTATTCTCCCTTAAGTGATTGCGAGCATCATGGAATTGAAGCAGATCGTGAGCTCGGTGAAAAGTGGCTCATCGCAGGTCGTGTGGGGTGCTTGATCTTGGCCGCAGGGTTGGGATCGCGTTTGGGTTTTGATGGACCTAAAGGATGTTTTCCAGTTTCAGTAGTTGAAAAAAAGACTCTATATCAATTGCTCTTTGAGAGAATTGGTGCGATTCAAAAAAAATGGAAGTGTCAAGTTCCTGTCCTCATCCTGGTTTCTTCCACTCATCAACAAGTGACACAGCAATTTCTCGAAGCGCATCACTATTTTGGGTTGAATGGATCCCAAATCACTTTTGTTGTGCAACGCAATTATCCCTACTTTGATGATGAGGGAAAGATCTTACTTGATACAAACGGGAAAATGCTGACAGCTCCCAACGGTAATGGGGGGGCCTTAGAAGTAATTGCTCCTGTTTTAGATCAATGGAGAAAGAAAGGGATTGAGTGCCTACACATCATTCCGATTGATAATCCTCTGGTGGATCCTTGCGATCCTTACATGACGGGATTACTAGAACGGCGTCAAGCCGATGTGGTTGTCAAGGCGATTGAGAGGAATGATCCTCATGAACATGTCGGAGTGCTTGTTAAACAAGAACAGAGAATTCATGTTGTCGACTACATGGAAATCGAAGCGAGTTCCTCGTCTTACAGCTTGGGTAATGCAGGACATTATGCTGTGCGTTTACAGTTTCTGTTGCAACTTTCCAGCCCTTTATCTTTACATTGGATAAAAAAGAAGGTGAAAAAGGGGGGGAGAAAAGTGGTTGTTTGGAAAGGGGAGAAGTTCATCTTTGATCTTCTTGCTATGACAGATCGAGCATGTGCTATCTGTTATCCTCGTGCGTTGTGCTTTGCTCCTCTTAAATCTTTGAAAGGAACGCATGGAGTCGCCGCCTTGCGTCGAGCGCTTGTGCAGAGGGATCAAATGACATTTGAAGCGATAACCGGTTATAAAGTTCGGAAAAAGCGGTTTGAGTTGTCCGCGGAATTTCTCCATCCGACAGCAGAGCTATTCACGACCTGGAAAGGAAAAGTGTTGCCCTCACAATCTTATATTAAATAGAAGGCTATTTATGAATATCATCTCCTTATTAAACACGGTTGATCAGTGGCTTTGGGGTTATATCCTCATTTTTTTACTTGTTGGTGTAGGTCTCTATTTAACCGTAAGACTTAAGGGTATGCAATTTCGCTACTTTGGCTATTCCTTAAAACTGGCTTTTACAAGAAAAGATGAAGAGGCTCAAGGCGATATTAGTCAATTCCAATCGCTCATGACAGCGATGGCTGCTACAATGGGGATAGGAAGCATCGCCGGCGTTTCCACAGCGATAGTAGCAGGTGGTTTTGGAGCCATTTTTTGGATGTGGGTGATTGCGCTTGTGGGGATGGTGACGAAATTTGCAGAAGCTTTAATGGCTGTAAAGTACCGGATGACTGATCCTAAAGGTCAGATGTGTGGTGGGCCTATGTACTACATTGCGCATGGCTTGAAATGGAAGTGGCTAGCCGTTCTATTTGCTGTGTGCGGCAGTTTATCCGCTTTTGCAGGGGGTAACCTCATCCAGGCCAATTCGATTGCTCTTGCGATTCAAGACATGGTGCATCTCGACCCCATGTGGACAGGGCTTTTCTTCATGTTGATCACGGGAGTGGTCTTGTTAGGTGGAATCAAGAGCATCGGTAAGCTCAGTAGCTATCTCGTACCAATCATGGCTTTACTTTACATCTCTGGGGGAGTATGGATTTTGCTCTACCATTTCGATCGGATTCCTCAAGCTTTCTATTCCATCATTCATTCTGCCTTCAATGGGCAAGCGGCTCTAGGCGGATTTCTCGGCGCCTCTGTCATGGTAGCTATCCAATTTGGCGTAGCGCGCGGAGTTTCCTCTAATGAGGCAGGATTAGGCAGTGCCCCGATTGCTTCAGCTGCTGCAAAGACCGATGTTCCAGGGCGCCAAGCGATGATCTCCATGAGTGGTGTTTTCTTATCTAGCTTTGTTGTGTGCACAATGACAGCGCTTGTGATTTACGTAACCGGTGTGCTCGGTATGACAGGTTCTGATGGCAAGATTTTAAATGGATCGTTGCTCGTGATGGAAGCGTTTCAATCAGTTATTCCAGGAGGAAATCTGGTCGTCGCCCTTGCTTTAGTTCTTTTTGGCTATACCACGATCGTGGGATGGGCCTATTACGGGGAGAAATGCATTGAGTTTTTAGCAGGAGAGAGGTTCATTAGAGTTTATCGTATCCTGTTCACACTATTTGTTTTCTTGGGAGCGATCTTGAGTTTTGAGATTGTGTGGCCTTTGGCAGATATCATGAATGGTCTCATGGCGCTTCCCAACTTGATTGGACTGATTGGTCTCTCTTCGATCATTGCTGTTGAGGCAGAGGGATTCTTCGATCTCTTAGACAAAGAGAAAAGACAAAAACAATCAATGCAGTTATATTGACCAGAAGCTTATTACTTTAAGCAAAAAAAATAGAGCCATTGAGATGATCATGTTACACACGGTTAAGAAGGTTCAATATTTGGAAGAATACAAGATCAAATTGAGTTTTGATGATAAAAGTGTCAAAATTGTCGATCTGGAAAAAATGCTAAAGAATGCTAAACACATGTTTCTTCCATTGAAGGATATGGATTATTTCAAACAGGTGAAATGCGATGGCACAACCATTATTTGGCCAAATGGTGTGGATCTGTGCCCAGATGTACTTTACAAACTGGGCAAAAGTGTTAAACAACCCATTCGCAAATCAAACAAAACAGCAATCTCTTCAGGCCGCAGAAGAAAGTCTAGAGTGAAGGCTTGAGTAAGGAATTAAGCTCTGCGGCGAAAATTATTTATCATGCATATCTCGCTAATCATGTTTCTTGATTACTCAAAAAACTTTACATCAGTTTGAGCTTGTCGATGATCTCGTTCAAGCTATTTTCTGCTTGAGTCAGCGATTGTTTCAATTTATCCACGAGCTGTGAAGGAGCTTTGGCTAAGAACTCTTCGTTCCCGAGTTGGGTGCGGAGTTGGTTCTGTTGAGCGATGAGTTTGTCTTTTTCTTTGACCAAACGCACTTGTTCTTTTTCTTTAAATGCTTGGGGTAAAGGAATGATCAACTTAATCGATCCGATTAGCGTGCTTGCGCTGAAGGGTATAGGCTGTTCTGCGTCTACAAACGAGACTGTTTGAGTGCGCACGAGTGCTTGGATGATGGCGAGATTCTGCTCAATGGTATGTCTTTGCGGATCTGTGGGGGAAGAGACAAAGATTAAATCGGTAGGCGAGCCAGGTGGCATCTGCATTTCAGCGCGGATGTTGCGGATCGCGTGAACGACTTGATCAAGGTAGGCAAAGGTAGTTTCAATCGTTGAGTCTATATCCGATTCTCGGATCACTTGAGGATAAGGGGAAACCATGCAGGCAGGTTGACTGAAGGCTTGAAGGGTTTCCTTGGTATAGGGATCAGTTGATGGACGGGGTTGGATAGAGAATTTTCCTTTAAGTATCTGGAATAATTCTTCTGTGATGAAAGGTGCCATGGGATGCATTAAGCGAATGGCTGAACTTAATACAATTGTTAAGATTTTTTGTTTATTCTCACGCTGTGCGGCTGTGCCCGCTTTTCCGAAGAGAACTGGTTTGACCAACTCGACATAGTAAGCGCAAAATTCCTTCCAGAAGAAGTCATAAGAGGTTGCGGCGGCTTTATCAAAGGCATAAGTGGTGAGATGGTGGTTCACATCGCGTACTGTTTTATTGAGAAGGGAAAGGATCCAGCGATCTTCAAGGGTCAGGACAGAGTCGTCAATCCCGGCAGCAAAGCACTCAGGAGTTAAATCCTCAATGTTGGCAAAGACGAAACGCGCTCCATTCCACACTTTATTGGCAAAATTTTTAAATTCTTCAAAGCGGCGGCGGTCGAGATCGATCTGACGGGCATGGGTGGCGCTAGAGCATAGTCCCATTCTCATGGCGTCTGTTCCGTAAGTCTCGATGATTTCAAGTGGGTCGATCACATTGCCTTTCGATTTTGACATCTTTTCCCATTTGGAATGGACGTCGGGAGGTATAGCTTGACCTAGATCGTAGGGAAGAGATTCTTTGGAAGAAAGGTAGGAAATCGACCCATCTTTATTATGGCGCCAGTAGGATTTTCCATAGATCAATCCATGGAGAAATACTTCGGGAAAGGGTGGTTGATCAAGCGCAAATTGTCCCATGAGGATCATCCGAGCGACCCAGAAAAACAGGATATCATGACCTGTGACGAGAACTGAATTGGGATAGAATTTCTTTAAGTCAGGTGTCTCGTCGGGCCAACCTAAGGTGCTAAAAGGCCATAGGGCAGAAGAAAACCAGGTGTCTAACACATCTTCGTCTTGTTCCCATTGCTCAGGAGAGGCGCTCACCTCAGAAGGGAGATCTTCCCCATCATAGCAGATCATCACAGAAGGATCGTCTTTGCGGTACCAAATGGGTATCCGATGCCCCCACCATAATTGGCGGGAGATGCACCAATCGCGCAAGTTGTCGATCCAATGGAAATACGTACTCTCCCAACTTGAGGGGATGAGTTTAACATTGCCGTCTTCAACGACCGAACGCAAGGATTTTTTGAAATCTCCCATGCGCACAAACCATTGCTTGGAGAGATAGGGCTCGATCACAGCCTTGGAGCGGTAGGAGATGCCGACGCGGTGTTGATGGGGATCAATTTTGGCAACTAGTCCAAGATCTAACATCTCTTTCACTACAGCCATGCGCGCTTCTTCGGTAGTCAATCCACTAAATTTTCCCCCATTTTCGTTGATTTTTCCGTCGGGGGTCAGGATGTTGATCATAGGAAGGTCATGGCGCAAAGCCATCTCATAATCGTTAGGATCATGAGCTGGAGTGATCTTGACGACACCTGTTCCAAATGTCGCATCGACTAGCCGATCGGCGATGATGGGAATGGAGCGATTCATTAAGGGAAGAAGTGCGCGTCCGCCGATGAGGGCATGGTAGCGTTCATCGTTAGGAGAAACGGCTAGTGCTGTGTCGCCGAGCATGGTTTCAGGACGAGTCGTAGCGATTGTGATGAATTCATGTGAGCCTTCGATGGGATAGCGGAAGTACCATAGATGAGAACTCTTTTCTTCGTATTCCACTTCATCATCTGCTAAGGCTGTTTGTGTGACGGGATCCCAGTTCACGAGGTAGTCACCTCGGTAAATCAGGTTATTGTCATACATTTTTTTAAAGAGAGTGCGTACGCCGCAGTTGCGCTGAGGGTCCATGGTGAACGCGAGTCGCGACCAATCGCAAGAGCTTCCTAATTTTTTGAGCTGGCTGAGAATCGTGTTTTGACTCTCTTCTTTCCAGGCCCAAACGTGGGTTAAGAATTCCTCGCGAGAAAAGTCTTTACGTCTCTTCCCTGTCTTTTTCATGAGCTGACGTTCGACAACGGTTTGTGTCGCGATCCCCGCATGGTCAGTTCCTGGAACCCAGAGAGCTTCAAAGCCCGACATTCGTTTCCAACGGATCAACACGTCTTGTAAGGTGCTGACGAGGGCATGACCCATGTGTAAGACCCCTGTCACGTTGGGTGGGGGCATGACGATGCAATAAGGGGGCTTTTTGGATTGTTCGTTGGCGTGAAAAAGGTGATTGTTTTCCCAAAATTGGTACCATTTTTCTTCAACGAGTTTCGGGTCGTAGCTTTTAGATAGTTGTTCGCTCATGTGATTTACACTGTTAGTAATCAACAAGTGTACCATGGCTCTAATGAAAATGGCAAACGAGGTTTTAGATTTTTTTTAGGTTTTTAAGGAAAAGCGCCGTACATAAAACACCATCGATAAGATTTCCTGAAGCGATCTCATCGAGCAGCTCTTGTTCTGTTTTTAACTCGACTTGAATCAACTCGAAGTCTTCTTTGGCAGGAGGCTGGATGAGCTCCACATCTTTGGCATAGATGTAAAAAATTTGTTGGTTGGTGACGGCTGGAAAAGGGTGAATAGCTCCTAAAAGGGAAAATTCTCCGTTGCCATAGCCTGTTTCTTCCAGCAGTTCTCGCTTGGCAGCCTCAAGAGGTGATTCTCCTGTATCAATTCTTCCTCCTGGACAACCTAGAAGCCATAAGCCTGTGGGATGGCGGTATTCACGGATGATGACAAATCGATCTTCTTTAGTTTTGGCAAGGATGACTGCAGCATGGACATTGATGTAGACGACGTAATACGATTGTTTGAGACCAGAGGCAAGCTTTAGTTGATCGACGCGTACATCAAAAAAGCCGTGCATGGCAATTTCACTGCTAATGACTTCAGGAAGGGGAGTAGACACGCTTTAGTTCTCGTTTTAGCTGGTTGAAATAGTATTTAGCTTGTAGGGGTTCATCAGCGCAATGATAAAATAGATGCAACTGGCGAAAAAGTTGGATCTTTTCCCAAGGAAAAGCAGATTGTCCCCATCCTTTTTTTTCGTGAATTTTACCGCGCAAATAAAAGCTGAGGAGCATGGTGGTTGGTGGATGGGGGATATCCATGACAGCTGAAAAGTGGGAGAGGGCGATCTCTTCTCCTTCTGTTTGACGTAGCCAACATCCCATCAAAGGATACAGAGGAGAGTATTCGTTGGTGAGGGTTTCAGCGGGATACTGCTCCAAGATCGCTTGCGCTTTGGTCCATTGTTTATTGAGAAGCAGTGTCCAAAGAGTAAGAACGTGGTAATGAAGATCTTCCTGTTCTCCTAGCTGAGATAACAATTTAAGAGAGGCATCACCCTGCATGAGTTGTGACTCAATGAGAGAATAGGCGCAGTGCAAGGCAAAAGGGGTTGTCGGTGCATGAATCTGCTGGGAAAGGAGTTGTTGCAAAGGTTTTAATTCGGAACATAGATGCGCATAGCGTTCGACTTCCTGATGTTGTCCCAACATGTACAAAGCTAGAAACGCATTGTTAATCAAAGTGGGCGAGGTGGCTTTTTCTAAGATTTCAAGGATGGTCATCGGTTTATTGAGTAAAAATGCCAAGTGAAGATGGAGTTGATGATCAGAAGAATCGGGGAGGAAAAAGGGGAGTGGTTCTAAGTGGCGTTTGAGACTTTCGAGTAAACGAGCGTTGTCTTGGAGGGTGAACATGTGAGGGAGATGTCGAAGTGCAAGAAGGAGAAAATGAAAAGCGGCAATCCGATCTCGATTGGAAGCTTCGTGAATGCGGAAGGTGATGTGCTCCACGATTAGTTTTTTCAAAGGATGCTTGGGATACTTTCTCAAAGCGAGCTCAAGGCATTTGAGTTCTTCTTCGGTTTCGCGTGTCGCTTTATAGACGAGGGATTTACCTAATAGCTCAAGTGGTGCGCCTAATGTGAATCTCAACTTGCTAAATTCATCTAAGGCTAGGTTGTAGAGATTCTCCCGCTCTTGCTTATGTTTAGAGGAGGTTCCTTGTTGCAGTAAGGTGATTCCCGCTCGAAATAGAGCTTCCCTTCCTTCTGTTCTTCCCGCAAAGGAAGAGGCAATACGTCGATATTCACTCAGCGCTTTAGTGTAGTTTTTATTGGCGAGAAAGGTGTCTGGGATAGCGATGCAATTGATCATGGCGTTTTGGCTACCGACAGAGACCTTAAGAGGTTCTAAGGCAAAGTCAGCATCGCGATACAAGATTCCTAAGTGGGTTCCGATCATAGGCACATGACTGATGTAATGGCATCGCAAGACTTGATCAAAGTAGAAATAGACATGATTGTTGATCAGCTCTATCGAGAGTTGGTGCCATTGTTCCGGCTTTAAGCAAAGATCGGGAATGGACATCACCTCAACATCCCATTGAAACAGGCGCAGTCCTGGTTCTTTTTCACTTCCTATCCACAAAAAGTAGCCTTCATCGATCAATCCTTTGCGCAGCGACGCTTCAGGAACTGCTAAGACAATTCCGATCCCTAATCCTTTATCGTTTACCTTGATTTGCGTGTCGAGTTTGATATTTCCTGTGAAGGAGTGTTTCGACAGCATCAAACTGACCCATTCCAATAAATCAGGAGAGCGGGTAATTGCCATGTGTTTTGCTAAGACAATGTTCTCTTGGAATTCCCAGTCATTCTTGTGGTGAATATCCAGTTGAGCAGAGGGGATCCATTCAGGCCTTCCTTCGAGATAGCTATTGACCTCGGCGATCATCTCATCCACGCTCTGAAAACGATCTTCGGCTTTAAAATTTAAGCATCGTTTTGCGATGTCAGCTAAGTGATCGGGGATATCTCGGTAAGGAGCTCTTTCTACGGGATCGATCAACCGTTCAAGGTGTACGGTCCGTTTGGAATGCTGAGCCGACTTGCGATAAAAAGGAGCGTGCAAGGTTAGCATCTGGTAAAGCATGACGCCGAGAGCATAAATATCTGTTTGAGTAGTGGAAGGGTGCCCTAAAATTCGCTCAGGAGAGAGGTAATGCAGCGTGCCTGGCACTTTACCGGGCTTGGTCAAGTTAATAGAAAAGGAAGTGTCGTCGATTTCTTCCTCTTGTGCCGGTTCACCAATGAGCTCTGCTAAGCCCCAATCAAAGAGAAGCACCTCACCATAGGTTCCGATGATGATGTTCTCGGGTTTGAGATCGCGATGTAAAATTCCTTTTGAATGGGCATAGGCAATCGCCTGGCAGACTTTTAAAAAAATGCTGGCTAAGGAGGGGATCGAGGCACCGATCGGGTGCTGGATCTCACCTTCTTTTTCTTCATCTAAAGAGGTCTTCAAGATTTGTTTGAGTGTTTCCCCTTGCACATAGGGCATGGTATAAAAGACATCGTTGGTTTCACGATGAATCGAGTAAATAGGGATGATGGAAGGGTGAGAGAGTTGGGCCGCTACAAGAGCTTCGCGCAAAAAACGCTTTTGAAGGGAGGGATTATGACTCAGTTCTTTGCGTATTTGCTTTAAGGCTATCTGCCGTTTACAGATGGGATCATAAGCCAAGAACACTTCTCCCATGCCACCCGTTCCTAAAGTGCGTTGGATGAGGTATTGGCCGATGTGGTGATGTAGGGGAGGTGTGTTTTCTTGCATGTTCCTTTTTCCAATGATCTCACTTTGATTTCATAATGCTCGATTATTATCAAGATGTTTAACCCAGGACTCGACGAGACCATTGCATAACTCGGGACACCGTTAAAAATGGCTATTTTGCGATCTTTCGATTTTCGCTCGCCCCCTATGGGGCGTCCCGCATATGCGGGCTCGCTCCAAATCGAAATCTCATCAAAATATCCTATTTTTTCCGGTATCCGGAGATTATGCAACGGTCTCGTTGAGTGAGAATTGTTAAGAAACATTTAAGTTTGATTAAAATCATGGTATGCCTATTCTGGTTGTCAAAATTTTCACCTCATAGGAGATGTGTATGCCTCTTTCACCTTTGTCGCAGACTCACCGACCATCCAGTGTTCAATCTCATCCTATCTCTACCCATACACTACATCGACGAGGTTTGGCAGAACGGACTGACTCCATGGTCATGATCCAAAGCGTTGGTCCTCAACAATCCTGGTTAAGTTGGATTGGTTCCATTCCAAGTAATATTGCACATTTCATCAAGGAAAGAGTTTTTCTTGATAGTATCCTATGGGTACGCTCTTTTATATCGGTTGTCCGCGATGCCAATCCTCAATTAGTACGCAAGCGTGTTCAAGAAGTGAATCTGTTTCGTGGAGTCATGGAAGCTTCTGGGACATCGCGGGATCAAAGGGAGACAGTTCAGACTAATTTCAATAGACTTCGCGGTGGGACTAAGGATTTATTTCAAAGGATTACCGGGGATGTCATGATAAAATATGTCAATGCCACTTCTGCTGAAGAGATCCAAGAAACAAAAGCTAGGCTAGTTAGAGAGTGTCAATCTTTCATATCAGCACAAAATGGTCTCTTAGGCATGTCGACTTTCATGGCGCTTATCCGAGGCAAAACAAGTACAAACCCAGCTCCGCTATCGGCGGAACCTATTCCTGCTTCAACATCTGATCCAGCACCTGCTCCAACAGCAGCTGATTCGATTCTTTTAAGTGCAGTAGGAGCAGAAGAGCGAGCCAGAACCAAGCAAATGGACGCGCTCGCCCTTATTTTACCTGACGCACATCAATTGAAAACGGATAATCTCTGTTCAGTGACATATGATATGTTATCTGCTCCCGTTTATCATACTCATCAAAGAATACATCGCAATCAACAGGAGCATATAGTTAGGATTGCCACTACAAATACCTATGCTGCGCGGCCTGTTTGTCCTGCTTGTAGGAATCCCATTGAAGAAAGTGGATTGCGTTTTGATGTTGCGTTCCAAAAAGAACTCTTTCAGAAAGCAGCAGAAGCCGTCGTTGCGATGACAGATGCTGCGATTACAACTCAATTAACCGAGGTTTTGGCAAATTGGCAAACTCCGGCAGGTGGTAGCATGACAGCAGTTGCAGCCAAAAACAAATTAAGCACAGCTATACAAGATCTTCCAGAACATGTTACGGTCAATGGAGCTCAAAAAGAAATCCGCTCTAGAGTTTTAGCTCGTTTTACAGCTTTACCTTAATTGCCTCCTAAGGCGCAAAATTCCCACTTTGCGCCTTGTGTGAAAATACTCAAAATGGGCAATCTTAAGGACTATCACTCATTTGGGAAATTTTAATGACTCGCAGGAAAATTGTTTTAACAGGTGATCGTCCCACTGGACCACTCCATCTCGGACATTTCGTCGGTTCTTTAAAAAATCGGGTTGAACTGCAACACACATGTGATCAGTTTGTAATGATCGCCGATGTTCAAGCTTTAACTGATCATGCTGAAGTTCCCGAAAAGGTGAGAGAGAATGTCTTGCAAGTAGCGTTGGACTACCTAGCTGTCGGCATTGATCCTACTAAATCCACAGTATTTATCCAGTCCCTCATCCCCGCTCTTTTCGAACTCACGATATATTATCTCAATCTGATCACGTGGAATCGACTCAAGCATAATCCCACTGTCAAGCAAGAAATCATTCAGAAAGGGTTTGGGGAGAGCGTTCCGGCTGGATTCATGGTGTATCCAGTCAGTCAAGCTGCGGATATCACAGCCTTCAAAGCAGATCTAGTTCCTGTCGGTGAAGATCAGTTGCCGATGATTGAGCAGACCAATGAGATTGTACGACATTTCAACCGCATTTATAAAGCCCCTGTGTTAGTGGAATGTCAGGCTCTCATCCCGAAAATTGCCCGCCTTCCAGGCACAGATGGGCAAGCTAAAATGGGTAAGTCCTTAGGAAATTGTATCTATTTGTCCGATAGCGCCGATGTCGTGGCTAAAAAGGTCAAGGGCATGTACACCGATCCCAATCACTTGCGCGTGGAAGATCCTGGAAAAGTCGAAGGAAATCCCGTCTTTACTTACCTGGATGCCTTTGATACGGATACAGCAGTTATCCAAGAGCTAAAAGACCATTACTCACGAGGTGGCTTGGGGGATTCTGTTGTGAAAAAAAGACTCAACGAGGTCCTACAAGCTTTCTTAGAACCTATCCGTCAGCGGCGTGAGGAGTACGCACGTGATCCTGCAGCGGTATTATCTATCCTACGTCAGGGTACAGAGAAAGCCAACCAGCGTGCACATCAAACGCTCATGGAAGTCCGGCAAGCGATGCACCTGAATTACTGACAGTGAAAGTTCAAGTATTGGGAAATATGATTTATCAGGTTTGATTTGACGCAAGTTGCAATTTTTTTATCACAGAGCTAGAAGCAAAAAGCAAAGACACAAAAAGTTTTACAAGATATTAAAAAATTGAAAAATAGTTTTTGTTAATTCTCCTTATTGTTTATAGCTCATTAAATAGCAGGATAAACTTTAAAGAGGAGAACATCATGGTTATTCATCCCTACCTTCCCCCAATCATTGCGTTAATTTCAGGGTTGCTGATTCTATTTTTCCCAGCGATCCTAAATTACATAGTAGCGATTTATCTCATTATCTTAGGGGTCATGGGTCTAATTGCAACGGTATAGACTTCAGAGGCAATTGAAAAACCCTCATGAGCTTTGCTCTCAACGATCCATTTTTCATGGATCATTGAGAGCAAAGCTCATGAGGGTTTTTCAATTGCCTCATCATGCTATGATTTACCCTTTTCTTTTGCGTTCATTCTCTGAGAGAGAGCGTTTCCTGATGCGGATAAAGTGGGGGGTAACTTCTACTAGCTCATCATCTTCGATGAAATCGATGGCTTGTTCTAGTGTGAATGTGCGATGGGGTGTCAACATGATGAATTCATCGCTTCCTGAAGCTCGTACGTTGGTTAACTGCTTGCCGCGAACGACATTGATGACAAGATCATTTTCACGGCTGTGCTCACCGACGATCATCCCTTCATAGACTTCATTGCCAGGACCGACAAATAGAGTGCCTCGTTCTTGGGCGGTATTGGCTGCATAAGCGGTGACTTTGCCGGGGCCGTTGGAAATGAGAACACCTCGAGGACGGCCAGGTATAGCACCTTTAGAAGGAGCATAGCTATCAAAAATAGAGGTCATGATCCCCAATCCGCGCGTGGCTGTGAGGAACTCGTTGCGGTAACCCATGAGTCCGCGAGTAGGAATGTAAAATTCGATAGTTGTGATATTCTGTTCGTTGGTGTTCAGCACGCGCATTTCCCCTTTGCGACGCGATAGGGCATCGATCACAGAGCCGGAAAATTCTTGAGGAACTTCGATGTGTACGCTTTCGAAAGGTTCTTGTTGCACGCCATCGATCTCTTTCATGATCACTTGAGGTTTGGAGATAGTAAATTCGTAATCTTCCCGTCGCATCGCTTCAATTAAGACGGCTAAGTGCAATTCACCTCGGCCAGAGACACGAGCTGCATCGTCGCGGAATGTCTCTTCTACTTTGAGAGAGATGTTGGCTTTGCGCTCTTGGATGAGACGGTCGCGGATTTTATTCATTGTGACGTGCTTGCCATCTTTGCCTACAAAGGGGCCGTTATTCACCATGACTTCAACGGACATGGTAGGTTCGGCGAGTGTAATAGGGGGGAGTTGAACAATTTTTGAAGGATCGCACAGCGTATCTCCAATTGTGATGTCGGGGATGCCGGAAATGCTGATGATGTCACCGACTCCTGCTTCTTCGAGCTCAACTTTCTTAAGGCCGTGGTAGCCTTCAATGCGAACGACTTTATGTTGTGTTGGATGGCCATTTTTATCGACGCGGGCAATTTGTGCCCCTTTTTTAATTGATCCTTCGAGAATTCTACCGCAAGCTTGTCTGCCGATATAATCATCATAAGTTAGGGTGGTAGCTTGCATGAGAAAGGGGAGTTCAAGGTTTCCAGGTGGAGGGGGAACCGCTTTGATAATGAGTTCAAAAAGGGGGCGAAGATCTTTGGAGAGGTTGTTGGGCTCCATTCCAGCAAACCCTTGTAGGCCTGATGCGTAGCACACTTGGAAATCCAGTTGTTCATCGTTAGCGCCTAATTCTACGAAGAGATCAAAGGTTTCGTTGAGAACGCGATCGGGATCAGCGTGGGGGCGATCGATTTTATTGAGGACAACGATGGGCCGAAGACCAATTTTAAGAGCTTGAGAGAGAACAAATCGCGTTTGGGGCATAGGCCCTTCTTGGGCATCCACTAAGAGAAGAACGGAATTGACAAGGCCCAATACTCGTTCCACTTCACCTGAAAAGTCAGCATGTCCCGGGGTGTCGATGATATTAATTTTAAAATCTTCAAAATAAATGCTTGTATGTTTGGCAAAAATCGTGATGCCGCGCTCTTTCTCTTGGTCGTAACTATCCATGACGCGTTCAGGTATTTTTTCATTATCCCTGAAATTGTTAGATTGGCGGAGGAGGCCATCGAGTAACGTGGTTTTGCCGTGGTCAATGTGGGCGATGATGGCGATATTGCGGATTTTTTCAGGTTTAAACATATATATGTGACTCAATTTAATTTTTAGCTAAGATAATAGGCAATTCCCGATTTAAATGCCAATTCTTAAAGGTTGAAAAATAACGCTTTACGGGATATACTTTTTTTAAAGAATCTCCGATTTTCGTCAGGGAGGAATTGGGTTATGCACATCACTGTAGATGAAGAGATGAAAAAAGAGAATCCCGATTCTCTGATTTCAAGTAGCCTGATCGATTCCAAAACCTCACAATTGCACGATCTTTTACAAGAGAAACTAGAGCTGGCGTTTCATAAACAAACGTCGACTGTCGTTTTACATGACATTGCCAAAATTGCCTCTGAACATTCCCCTGTAGATTTAGCTTATGCTGCTTCTCGATTACCCGCTAATACTCGACCAGTGATTTATGAAAATCTCTCGGGAATTCAAGCTAAGATTCAGTTCATGATCAATACAGATAGTTGTACCCGAGTCGCTGTCTTTCGCCATATCAGCGATGAAGAAGTGAAAAAATTGATTGAGCGTATGCCCTCCGATGAAGCAGTCGAGGTGCTGGAGGATATTTCCGAGAGGCGATTTAGACGCGTCATTGAGATATTAGAGGTGAGTAAGGCGTTGCGGATTCGGGAGATCAAAAAACACCAGCGCAACACGGCTGGACGATTGATGACTAACGAGTTTTTTGCTTTTACGATGGATGTGACAATAGGCGAGGCTGCTGCTCATATCCGTGACCATCCAGGAATTGATTTAACGCGCCAAATTTTTGTGTTGAATCAATCGGGAGAGTTGCAAGGCTATGTTCCCGCTCGCAATTTGATTGTCAATCCTGTTCATCTACCTTTAAAGCAGGTGATGAAACCCGTGTTGCATACTGTAATTGCTGAAACTTCACGCGAAGAGGTGGTAGAGATTGTCGAACGCTACAAGATCCCAGCTCTTGCTGTTGTGGATGCCTCGAATCGATTGCATGGGGTCATTACCTATGAAGATGTGTTAGATGCTTTAGAGGACATTGCTGATGAGACGATTGCTAACATGGCCGGTACGGCGGAAAAGGTGTCTGAGTACGAGCCATTATTTAAACGTTTTGTGTCTCGCGCTCCTTGGCTCATTGTCACAATGTGTGCAGGTTTGATTAACGTCGGTGTGATGTCCTCTCTGCAAGGCTATGGAAAAGGGGCGTTGACGTTTGTCCTCTTCTTTGTTCCTCTGATTACGGGGATGTCGGGCAATATAGGATTGCAGTGCAGTACGATTTTAGTGCGTAGCATGGCGATGGGGCTTTTAACTGTGGGAAACAGACGCGAAACAGTCATTAAAGAACTGCTTGTCGGTTTGACTACGGGCTCGATTTTCGGGGTTCTAGGTGGAGTGCTCATTTATGCCCTTGATTTTGTGGGAATCTCTAGTGTTGGCGTCAGTCCAATAGCAGTAGGGTTGATCGTGGGAATGGGATTGACGGGAGCTTGTCTTGGTGGAACGCTATTAGGTGTATTTTCCCATCTCTTTTTTGCTCGTTTAGGCGTCGATCCAGCTGTGGCATCCGGTCCCATTGTGACAGCGTTTAATGACTTTCTCTCTATGTCAATTTACTTTTTGATTGCCATAGGATTAAGTGCGTTTATCTTTAGTTGAAATGTGTTGCCATATTGCAGGTGATTGACTATAGTTCGTGATGGTATCACTCCTTGAATATTGGGATCAAATGGCAGGATCGAAGAAAGACAATTGTGCGTGTACTAATAAGCAAATTAAGGATCTATTGCCCCGGGTTCTCAATCAGATTGGAGCTTTACATAGAGATCGTCCCGATTTAATCATGGCTGCGTGGTCTGAGATAATTGGGGAAACATTGGCACCCATGACAAAAGCTGTAGCCTTTGATAAAGGGGTTTTGACTGTTAAGGTCAACAATTCCACCTTGTACAGTTTGCTCTCACAACATGAAAGAAGCAGGTTATTGACAGCCTTGCGCAACAGATTTCCATCTATAGATATCAAAAATATCCATTTTCGAGTCGGGTAATCTGGCTTAAGGAATAAGAGTAAAAAGGTATGACAACGATGACCAAAGACAAAGAATACGATGCCAGTTCGATTACCGTCCTTGAAGGTCTTCAGGCGGTTCGCGAACGTCCTGGTATGTACATAGGTGATACGCAAAGTAATGGATTGCATCAGCTTGTCTACGAGGTTGTGGACAATAGCGTCGATGAAGCTCTAGCAGGACATTGTACTGAAATTTCTGTTACCTTAAATAGAGATCATTCTGTCACTGTCGAAGACGATGGACGTGGTATCCCGATTGGAAAACATGAGAAAGAATCTCAAAAACAGGGAAGAGATGTTACTGCGTTAGAGGTCGTGATGACGATCTTACATGCGGGTGGAAAATTCGATAAGAACACCTATAAAGTATCGGGCGGACTACACGGTGTAGGAGTATCATGCGTCAATGCCCTTTCGAAAAAATTACACGTCGAAGTGCATCAAAATGGCACCCATTATGATATGACCTTTTCTAAAGGGAAGATGATACACCCCTTAAAAGTTCTTGGCGAGTCAACAAAACATGGTACCAAAGTTACTTTCTTACCCGATGATTCAATCTTTACTGTGACCGTATTTGATTATGATATTCTCCTAAAGCGTCTGCGCGAATTGGCTTTTCTCAATAAGGGTCTTAAGATCAATTTCCGCGATGAGCGCGACGCTACTCCTCAAGAAGTGACCTTTTGTTATGCGGGTGGTGTAAAATCGTTTGTGGAATTCCTGAACGAAAACAAAGCGCCCCTTTTCCCGAAACCGATCTACATTACGGGAGCCAAAGAGGGGAATGACGGACCCATCGAGTTTGAAGTTGCCATGCAGTGGAACGAGGCGTATCAAGAGAACCTCCATTCTTTTGTCAACAACATCTCCACGCGCCAAGGTGGTACACATGTTATCGGTTTTAGTACCGCACTGACGCGTGTGTTAAATCAGTACATCAAAAGTCACAACATGCTCAAGACCGACAAGATTTCGATCGGTGGGGATGATATGCGCGAGGGCTTAACGGCCGTCATTTCCGTTAAAGTGGCTAACCCTCAATTTGAAGGGCAAACCAAACAACGACTTGGCAATGGCGAAGTGGCTTCGATTGTTCAACAGATTGTAGGTGAAGAATTAACCACATTTCTCGAAGAAAACCCCTCTATTGCAAGAATTATTACCGATAAGGCGATTCTAGCTGCTCAAGCGAGAGAAGCTGCTAGAAAAGCACGCGAGTTGACACTGCGCAAAACGGCATTGGATACAGCTCGATTGCCAGGAAAACTGACGGATTGCCAAGAAAAGGATCCTGCTCTGTGCGAGATCTACATTGTGGAAGGAGATTCAGCTGGAGGTTCTGCGAAGACTGGACGCGACCGCCGTTTCCAAGCGATTCTGCCCATTCGCGGTAAGATCCTCAACGTAGAAAAAGCCCGCCTTGAAAAGATTTTACAGAATACAGAAGTAGGCGCGATGATCGCTGCCTTTGGTTGTGGAATTGGACTGGATAATTTTAATCTTGAGAAATTGCGTTATCACAAAATCATCATCATGACGGATGCTGATGTGGACGGATCTCACATTCGAACCTTGCTTTTGACCTTCTTCTATCGCCACATGCCCGCTTTGATCGAGAACAATTTTATCTACATAGCCCAACCACCTCTTTATCGCGTCACAAGAAAAAAAGTGAGCCGCTATATCCATTCAGAAAAGGAAATGGATGACTACCTAATTTCTTTAGGAATAAGCGATGTGAAAGTTCGCTTGATAGGCCATACGGAAGAGCTTGATAAAGAACAACTGATCATGCTCTTGAAAACGATCCGCGATGTCGAGATCCTCTTGGCTTCGATTGAGCGTAAAGGAGTGCCCTTCCGCGAATTCTTGCAACTCAAGAGCGAAGATGGGGTCCTTCCTCGTTTTCAAGTAAAATTAGGAGATGAGTCGCGCTATTTGTATTCTGAAGAAGAATTCGCTGAAATTCGAAAAATCGATGAGGAGATTCAACGCAATCGCCATGCAGAAACGCTAGCGGCAATACCAGAGGCTGAACAAACAGAGGAAATGCGCACCTTCAGGATCAAGTCAATGCCCTTTGTTGAGCTTTATGAAACTTCCTCGCTCAATGATCTCAGACAACGCCTCGCAGATTTCAATCTCACTCTCGATCAGTATTTTATCGCTGAAGGAAAGATCTTTGATATCATTGATGAAGATGGACATGAAAATCCGATCTTCACCCTGAAAGAAGGGGTTGATTTCTTCCGCGTTAATGGACGTAAAGGGATCGAGATCCAACGCTATAAAGGTCTTGGGGAGATGAACGCCGACCAGTTATGGGAAACTACAATGGATCCCAAAGTGCGCACGCTGTATCGGGTGACAATCCCCGATGCCATCGGCGCCGACCACATGTTCACCATGCTCATGGGCGAAGATGTTCCGCCACGCCGTGCCTTCATTGAAAAATACGCCCTGTCGGTTAAGAATTTGGATATCTAAGGAGAGACATGTCCTACACAAAAGATGAAATCGTTATTCCACGCAATGTCGAAGAAGAGGTCAAGGAAAGCTATCTTCGGTATTCGATGTCGGTCATCATTTCGCGTGCTCTTCCCGATGTGCGCGATGGGCTAAAACCCTCTCAACGCCGCATTCTCTTTGCGATGCGCCAATTGAATCTCAGTCCAGGAGGCAAACACAGAAAATGTGCTAAGATTTGCGGTGACACTTCAGGAGATTACCATCCACATGGAGAAACTGTCATTTATCCTACGCTTGTAAGGATGGCACAACCTTGGGCGATGCGGTACCGCTTAGTCGACGGGCAGGGAAACTATGGATCGATCGATGGGGATCCACCAGCTGCTATGCGTTATACAGAAGCTCGTTTAACGCACGGGTCCATGGCTTTGATGGAAGATTTGGAAAAGGATACTGTCGATCTCATCCCCAACTATGATGAAACGAAAACAGAACCCGTTGTTTTTCCGGCAAAATTTCCCAACTTATTAGCCAATGGCTCTTCAGGGATAGCCGTTGGTATGGCGACCAATATCCCACCTCATAATTTGAATGAGTTGATTTTAGCGACGATGCTCGTCCTGGATAATCCAGCGACAACCATTGATCAGATCATGGAAGTGATGCCAGCTCCTGATTTTCCCACAGGGGGGATCATTTGCGGTTACCGCGGGATTAAAGAAGCCTACCATACAGGTCGTGGCAAGATCACACTGCGCGCTGTCTTGCGCGTTGAAGATCAAGACAACAATCCAGACAAGCAGCGGATTGTGATCGATGAGATCCCTTACAACATCAGTAAAGGGGATTTGATCTTAAAAATTGCCGATCTTGTGAACAACAAGAACATTCCCGGTATTTCCGATTTGAGAGATGAGTCGGATAAAGATGGCATGCGCATTGTGTTAGAGCTAAAACGCGGTGAAATTCCCGATGTCACCATCAACCAGCTCTTTAAATTTACCGATTTGCAGGTCACATTTGGCTGTAACATGCTCGCTCTAGATAAGGGCTTGCCGCGCACGATGAACATTAAACAGTTCATCTCAGCTTGGATTGAGCACCGCATCGACGTCATTCGCCGTCGCGTGCGTTTTGAACTGGCTAAAGCGGAAGCGCGAGCTCATGTTTTAGAAGGTTATCTCAAAGCTTTGGATCATCTGGATGCCGTCGTCAAACTCATCCGCGCTGCTCCTAATCGAGAAGTCGCTAAAACTGAATTGATGGCCGTCTACCATTTAAGCGATCGACAAGCCAATGCCGTTCTCGATTTACGACTCTATCAGTTAACAGGTCTTGAGAGAGAAAAAATTGAAAATGAATACCAAGAGCTCTTGGCCAAAATTGCGCATTATCGCTCTGTTCTTGCTAGCGAAATGTTAGTTCGTGGCATCATCAAAGATGAGTTAAATGAACTAAAAAAACATCACTCTTCAGATCGCAAAACGAAGATCATTGCTGCCGAAGGGGAGTTCAACATTGAAGATCTCATTCCTGATTTACCCGTGATCATCACAATTTCGGAGGACGATTACATTAAAAGGATGCCTATCGATGCCTTCCGTGAACAGCGGCGAGGTGGTCAGGGTGTCATGGGTGTCGAGATGAAAAAAGAGACAGATGTCCTCAAGGATATTTACGTCGCTTCTATGCATGATTATCTGTTGATTTTCACCACATTGGGTCGTTGTTATTGGTTAAAAGCTTGGGAAGTGCCCGAAGGCGGTCGACGCACAAAAGGCAAACCGCTGATTAATCTTCTCGAAGATATACGTCCCGAAGAAAAAATCGCCACTGTATTGCGCGTGAAAAATTTTGAAGATGTCTCTTCTATTTTGCTTGCGACAAGACAAGGTGTTGTCAAAAAAACAGAACTTTCTGCGTTCAGCTCGCCTCGCAAAAAAAGGGGTGTATGCAATCAACATCGACGAAGGAGATGAGGTGATTGCTGCGCGCTTAGTAAATGAACAGCAGCAAATTATGCTCTTTACGAAAAATGGGATGGCGGTTCGCTTTGATCAAACCCAAGTACGGGCTGTAGGGCGCGTGGCTAGAGGTGTCAGAGGAGTCACGTTGCGCGATGAAGGAGATGCTGTCGTTTCTTGTGAAGTGGTCACAGCGGATCAGAGCGTTTTAGTCGTTTGCGTGAACGGATTTGGCAAGCGTTCTTTAGTTGATGATTTTAGACAAACTCATCGCGGTGGTGTGGGTGTGCGATCGATCATTACCAGTGAGCGCAACGGTCTTGTCGTAGGAGCTATCCAAGTGACAGACAAAGATAGCGTGGTGATGATGTCCAATACAGGACAAACATTGCGCATCAACATGAGCGATGTGCGTGTGATGGGCCGTTCAACTCAAGGTGTTAAACTAGTGAATCTGCACGAAGGAGATGAGCTCGTCGGTATTCAGCGGATTGAACACATAGAATCAACCGATGAGAGCGCACCACAACCGCAACAGCAGACTCCTTCTTCGGATTCTACATGAGTAATGAACAAGATGCCTGCTTCATCACCTTTGAAGGAGGTGATGGAGCGGGTAAAACCACTCTGATCGATAAAGTCTATGCCTATCTATGTCAGATAGGGCGCTCTGTCCTTAAAACGCGAGCTCCTGGCGGAACTGAACTTGGGGAAGAGATCCGCCAGTTGCTTTTGAGCAAAGAGCTGGGAACAATCTCACCTCGATGTGAGTTGTTGCTTTTCCTTGCTGATCGCGCTCAACATGTGGATCTGGTCATACGACCAGCACTTCAACGCAAAGAGATGATTCTTTGCGATCGGTTTAATGACTCCACCATAGCCTATCAGGGATATGCACGGGGATTTCATCCTCACTTGATCATGGAGTTCTTAGCGTTCTCTTGCCAAGAAATTAAACCCCATTTAACTTTTTATCTCGACCTGGATCCTGAGATCGGTTTTCAACGCACACAACACGATCGCGCTAAAGATCGGATCGAATCGGAAAATCTCAATTTTCATCGGAAAATCCGTGAGGCCTTTCGCGAGATGGCAAAGAAAGAACCTAACCGATTTATTCTTCTGGATGCTACATTATCACCTGAGACAGTCTTTCAACTAGCACAAGAGAAAATCGATGCCCTTCTCGGCACTCCTAGGAAATGACCTAGCACAAGAAATCCTCAAACGATCCATCAAGCATCAAACAATGCCCCATGTGCTCTTATTTGCTGGACCAGATGGCGTTGGCAAGGGACTTTTTGCTCTCAAGACGGCAGAACTTCTGATGGGCCCCCCACATGCTGCAAAAATTATCAGTGGCAATCATCCCGATCTACATGTTCTTCAGACAGAAGGGAAAGCTGGCATGCACCCCATCGAGCATGTGCGTTCCTTGATCAAAGAAGCGGGGATGCCACCTTTTGAAGCCCCTGTCAAAGTCTTCATCATTCATGATGCGCATCAGATGCTTCCCTCCAGCAGCAATGCTCTGCTCAAGACATTGGAAGAGCCTTTCCCCAATACGTACTTTATTCTACTCACCAGCCAGGCTGAGTCGATCTTGCCGACGATCCTCTCTCGCTCGCGCAAAATTCCCTTTTTTCCTCTTTCACATCGCGAAATCGAAAGATTCCTCATCGATCAAAGGAAGCAAGAGCCACATGAAGCCAAAAGGATTGCCTTTCTCTCGCATGGCTCGCTCTCCAAAGCTGCCGATCTATCTGAAAGAAAACCCAATACTTGCCTTCACCGCTTAATGCAACTACGGCTTCCTCAAGAATACGCTCAATTCCTTGGCCTTTGCGATGAGCTAGAGAAGCAATTATCCCCCTCTTCTGAAGAAGAGAGCTCTGTGCCGCTGATGGATAGTTTTTTAGAAGAACTATGCGCGTGGTATCGCGATCTCCACTTACTGAAAACAGGAGGCGCTCCTGAATACGTCTACCATTTAGAAGCTTTGCCTATCCTTCAAGAGAGAGCGCAACAACCTCTTCTTCCTTTAGAAGAGATTATGTCTGAGATTCTTCATATCCGCTTAGCTCTGCAGCGCCATATCAAATGGCGCGTCGCCCTAGAGCAATTTTTCAGTGCTGTAAGTCGAGAGAGGTGAGCTTGAGAGATGTTTTAGTTACTGAGGAGGCAATTGCAAACTCCGCGACCCAGAAAAATCGATGATTTTGAGTCAGTTTGCCAACCGCTTAAGCGGCCGCCCTATCCCCAGCCCGAGCGCATACTCCAGCAGTAGGACCTCGGGGATGGGATGGCAAAATGGCTCAAAAGGGCGATTTTGCTGTGGCGTGGCATAATTTTCCTGTGATTCTTAGAGATGGGAGAGTAGTTGCTAGAGAGGCAATGCCAGCAGCTGTAATGCTTTTGCACCAGCTTAGATCAAGTAAGCTTAAGAGTGGGAGAGTTGCTAGAGAGGCAAGGCCAGCATCTGTGATGTCGAAGTTCCCGCTTAGATTAAGTGAGCTTAGAGATTTGAGTTTTGAGAGATCGTCAAGGCCAGCATCTGTGATGCTTCCATCTGGGAAACTTCTGCACCAGCTTAGATCAAGTAAGCTTAAGAGTGGGAGAGTTACTAGATAGGTAAGGCCAGCATCTGTGATGTTCCAGCACTCGCTTAGATTAAGTGAGCTTAAGAGTGTGAGTTTTGATAGATGGGCAAGGCTAGCATCTGTGATGGCAAGGCACCCGTTTAGATTAAGAGAGCTTAAGAGTGGGAGAGTTACTAGATGGGCAAGGCCAGCATTTGTGATCTTATAGCACACGCTTAGATCAAGTGAGCTTAAAAGTGTGAGTTTTGCTAGATGTGCAAGGCCAGCATCTGTGATGTCGAAGCACTTCCTTAGATTAAGTGAGCTTAAGAGTGTGAGTTTTGATAGATCGTCAAGGCCAGCATCTGTGATGTTTTGGCACTCGCTTAGATTAAGTGAGCTTAAGAGTGTGAGTTTTGATAGATGGGCAAGCTCAGCATCTGTGATGTCTGTGCAGCTTAGATTAAGTGAGCTTAGAGATGAGAGAGTTACTAGGTGGGCAAGTCCAGTATTTGTGATCTCTGTGCACCTGCTTAGATTAATAGAGGTAATGCGAGCACCACTTGCGCTTGCTTTATCAAGAATGTCTTTAAGATCGTCATCCGATAAATTGGATCGTCCAGAAAGATCTAGACAGTTTTTGTTGACGAGAGGTAGGGTACTCCAAGCTCTTTTTACCTGACGGAGGTTAACTTTGTCCCTAGAATCAAGGTAGCTTAATATTTCATGATTGAAAACGTCGCTTCCGAGAACGAGGCTAGAGCTAGAGGATGGAGGTGGGTTTAGAGATAAGAGTAAAGAAGAGGCAAGATCAGATGGAGAGGCGCTAAAGCTAGAGGGTGGAGGTGAGTTTAGAGATAAGAGTAAAGAAGAGACAAGCATAGATGCTCGCTGCGCTGCCGGTGAAGGGGCAGGCACAGGTGCTTGCTGCTCTACAGGCGCTTGTTGTTGTAAAGTTATAGTAACTAAGCCAGATAATGATGACATTGTTAAATCTCCTAATTGGATTTTTTTAGTTATAACTGCTGCTGTATGTATAATTTCATTTTATTTAAATATTATTTTTTAAGTTTTGATTTATTTTTTTATTTCATTATTTTAATATATTAAATTATTCAAGAAGTGAGAGGTGATCTTTGAGAGATATTCTAGTCCTTGATTTGTGATATTTTTGCACTTATATAGATCCAGTAAAGTGAGAGAGGTGATCTTTGAGAGATGCTCTAGCTCTTGATCTGTGATTTTAATGCATCCCATTAGACTCAGTGATGTGAGAGAGGTAATCTTTGAAAGGTGCTCTAGTCCATCATCTGTGATGTTTTCGCACAAACTTAGATCCAGTGATGTGAGAGAGGTGAGCCTTGAGAGGTATTCTAGTCCTTGATTGGTGATGTTACGGCATCTCCAAAGATTCAGTGAAGTGAGGGAGGTAAGTTTTGAGAGATGTTCTAGTCCATGATCTGTGATGTTACCGCACGCATTGAGATCCAGTGATATGAGAGAGGTTAGCTTTGAAAGGTGTTCTAGTCCTTCATCTGTGATGTGATGACACCAACTTAGATTCAGTGAGGTGAGAGAGGAGAGCTTTGAGAGATGCTGTAATCCTCGATCTGCGATGTTGGCGCATTGCTTTAGATTCAGTGAGGTGAGAGAGGAGAGCTCTGAGAGCTGCTGTAATCCTCGATCTGTGATGCGGACACATTGCTTTAGATTCAGTGAGGTGAGAGAGGCGAGGTTCGAAAGATGTTCTAATCCTTTATCTGTGATGTTGGAGCATTCCGATAAATCAAGTGATGTGAGAGAGGTGATCTTTGAAAGATATTTTAATCCTTTATCTGTGAGTTTGGCACATCTGTTTAAATTGATTGATTGGATTTTAGTTCCTTTGACTTGTTCTAGAATGGTCTTGAGTTGTTCATCTGATAAATTCTTATAGCTTGATAAATCTAAATGGTCACTGCAGAAGGGTAATTGTTCCCACACTTTGGATGCCAAGCGCATCGAATGCAGTGCTTGTGGATCTGGAAGGAAAGTTAATACATGCTCCATAACATCACTAGGGAGTGTTTTAATCGTCACTTGTTTACAAGGTAACCCAACCACAGGCGAAGCAACTGCAGATGGTGTAGTGGGTAAAATTATTGGGGCTAAAGCTAGAGATGCTACTGAGGTCATAATTTTCCTTTGGGTTTTATTATATGGTTTAATTTTATTTATGTTTGTATATTTAGTGAATATTTTAATTTTGGTTTAATGTATTTGTTTTATTATTTTAATATAATATATTATTTAATATTAATGATTGAATGTTTCCGTTGTACTCAGCTCGAACAATGGCATGATCATCTACCCAGACTTTAATCGTTTTTCCTTGCAGATGAGGCTGTCCTATTAAATTCTCGACAAAGCCAAGGTGTTCACCTTGGCGAGGAGAGAAGCGCAGTAGATCGTGTGTTGCAGCCAGTCCTTCGGGTAAGATAGGGGGCAAGTTGGGTTATTACCCATCTCACCTGATAGATTTCGCTCTCATACTGAAAGGTTAGATCTTTTTGAATGACTCTGAAATGATTTGGTCGGAGAATTTTTTCAAGGTTATGACTCTTATCTAATTGCTAAGTCATAAATATTCAGATGCTTGCGATATTGTTAGCCGTCTTTCATGCACCTTTGTCATTACTGCTAAACGACTTAGTTCCTTATTACTCATAGAAATGCGTCCTTCCATTCTTGTCACCTCTTAAGTACCAATTACTTCTGGTTAACAAAAGGTGACATTTTTATTTAACGCTTACAATATATATATTTTACTTTAATTTTAACAATAAATTTATTACAATCAATATTAGGTGAAAATAAACAAATCAATTAAAAATAAAAAAAGAGATAATAATAATGACATTAGAGCTTAATGTAAGAAATCCAGAAAAAGTAGTAGAAGCCCCTAAATCTTCGCAAAAAGAAGAAGTAACTCCTTCAACCGAGGCCGTTATAGTCGTTGCTGCTCAAGTTCTGCCAGAATCTTTAAGTCAGCCACTCTCTTCTCGTTCTCTCTCTTCACCCCCCTCATCACATCCTGCTTCTTTTGCTCTATCTTCATCCATTCAAGTAAGTAGCTCGATGACTAGTTCGTCATCCGCAGCTTCTATTCCTCCACAACAAGTAGAAGAAGACCAATCAAAATCTTTCCAGGAATCTATACCCTCATCTAAGAAAGAAATCCTGCTTGATTTACCTCAGAAAACTCCAATCGAGCCGAACCCGCTCTCGATTCCACTGCCAGTTTATATAAGCATGAGTGAGCTACCACCCATTAAAATGATCGCTCCTCCTACAGAACTTTCAGCACAAGAATTTACTGAATTGTCCTTGTTCCAAAATTTTTTAAAAAAATTCCCTGGTAAAACAAAAGCCACCATTGAAGATTTAAAAGAATTTGAAAAAGCCTTATCTAAAAATAAAAAATGGCTTAACTATCCCCTAATGGACAATATATATAAAAACATAAGTTTTGCTCATGGTTGTACAATTTTACACCTATTTGGACGATTAGGCGGCTCTGAAGAATTTATTTGCCTATTAACCCAACTTGCCCCCTATCCTCCCTTAGACGCGTAAGCGAGACAGGTAAGATGCAAGATTCGTGAGGAAGCCAAGGTAGTTCACCTTGGCGACGAACGAAGCGCAGCAGATTGCCTGTCGCAGCTCGCGGATAAAGGAGGATAGGGGGCAAGTTGGGTTATTACTAAAACACGGATGCGATTTAAGCATTCTAGATAAGGGTGCCTTTAAAAATACAGCCCTTCATTGGAGTATCGCAAATGCAAGGAATTCGACAGCTTTGGCATTTATCAAGCAAAGCCCCAAAGAAACTTTAAGCATAAAAGACAATTCCTATCATGGTAACACTCCATTGCACTTGACTATTGCTAAAGGTTATAAAGATAAAAGTGCTGATGGAGAGGCTTTAACTGTAACCAACGCCGATCTGACGCAACAATTAATTCAAAGAGGAGCTGAAATAAATGCAACGAATGAATTTGGATTGACTCCATTACATATTGCTTGTTTAAGACATGACGTTTTTTCTATTAAATGGCTCTTAGAATATGGAGCTCGTCTAGATGTTGTAAGCAATGACGGTCAAACCCCACTTCAATTGATGGAAATAAATAATCATACCAAAGCTCGAGAATACATACTTTCTAATGTTACTGATCCCATCATCTTGGATAAGTCTGAATATGACGATAACTATGCTAAGGCAATTGCTTTACTCACACCGACGACGCCATAACTGGGGTGTAAACTTTTGCGCTTACGCGCAAAAGTTTCAGAAAAAAATTCTGGTATAAACCTGACCTCCTAAAAAATTTATTTTTGTTTTTTTTCGTAATGAGGGGAAATTGTCTGATGAATTTTTTATTGGGACAATTACATGGCAAATACTCCTTCACGAGCTCTTCTTGGTTTTAGTTTGGAATATGCGCTTTTTCCGCCTTGTTTTGTTCTGTCAGACCCCATGCTCGACCATAATATTTCGATCGAACTTACCGAGATGGGTAGCCGGTGTTTTTCAGTTAGATATTCATGTGCGAGGGTGGGGCCAAAATCCACATAATGATCCTTGATGAGGCCTAAGGCCACTTCCTTTAATCCGGGGGGCAAATG